>ENA-OQJB01000124-OQJB01000124.1-human-gut-metagenome-genome-assembly--contig:-NODE-124-length-47028-cov-3.724931_pt1 | contig 47028 bp, 51 predicted proteins | sample MGYA00242599_ERZ504765 | MGnify/ENA primary metagenome ERZ504765 (study PRJEB26092, sample SAMD00036354) | human gut metagenome | host: Homo sapiens | study: EMG produced TPA metagenomics assembly of...
CATCAATCCGTGGTGGTTAGCCAGCTGCAGGGTGGGGCAGTCCAAATGCTTGCCGTGACCGGAGAAACAAGATTTAGATCCAACGGTTCTTCAAAACGTGACAAGGCAGGCACAAAAGGAGCCAAATCTTTCAGTATAACTGAAGCCTTCAAAGAGCCATCGTATCTTACATTTTCTGTCATTTGGGGCAATTCGGGCAGGCTGTCATACTTCAAGGTCAGACTATCTATCTTTAAAGCGGTATTTGAAAGTTCCACACCAAAATCCTTAATATCCAAACGTTTATTGTTGGCTGTAACTTTCATGGCAAATTTCTGCAATGAAAAACCACATTGTTCGTCAAAGCTGACCCGCCGGATGGCAGCATTCAACGAGTCGCTGCGCAATGCTTTCAGTGAAAGCGTCGCAGCGAGATTTTTTACCGATAGATGATGGGCATTGAACTTTCCGGGAGTTTCCGGTTCCGATAATATATCGTATGTCACTCTGCCACGCCTTATCAACACGGAATTAATTCGTAAATCCAAATTAGATTTTGTTTTAACCGTATCTTTGGATGCGAAAGCGTCTAACACAAACTGGAAATTAGGGGCAGATTCTGGAGTTTCCCGGTTCAAATTGACCGTAAATCCAAAAAGCTGGACACTGCTGATGGTGACTTTACCGTTCAGTAAAGGAAGAAGATCGAATTTTGCCGACAAGCGGGCTACTTTCAGCATCTCCTGATTCTTCCGGTCATGCAAAAGGACATCTTCCACAATGATGCGGTTCAGCAAACCCATATCAATCCGTCCTATAGAAACCTCCGTATTCAGTATGTTTTTTAATTCCTTAGTTACAAAAACAGATAATTTGCCCTGAACATACGGTATGTTCAGCAGCACAATTATTCCCAGGTAGACACCAATCAGTGTACCTAGCAGAATACGCACAGTGTACTTAAGACTCTTACTAGAAATCATTGTTTATTTTGGGCTAACAAAAATACGAATAACGTACGACGTAGCCCAAAATAAACGATTTTTTTTACTTGTTTTTATGCAATCTTTTCAACTCGAAGGAGAAAATGACACGGAAACATCCGATAATAAGGAAAGTGATGGACAGCATGTAGAGCACGGTGACAGCGCCAAGTCCGGGTTGCCAGATGATAGCCATAGAGCAAAGAATGGCCAGAATGCCAAACACCAGATACCATCCCCAATCCTTCGTGCCATAGCGTTTCAAATCTGTGGAATAGCCACACAATGTAAACCCTCTGAACATCAACCAAAAAGCGACAATAAACGGAATCAGCTCCATGCTGACCAACGGATAGAATACCAGATAAATACCTATCAGTAAATCAATAATACCTCCGGCAAGATACCATCCCCAACTGCTGATTGTTTTTTGTTTCCGGCAGCAAAAAAGATTTCCAGAATGCCACTGACCAGAATCGAGATACTGAAGATGACACTCAGTGCCACATAACTGCTCACAGGAGCGAACAATAAACATAGTGCTACCGCAATGTAGAGCAAGCCCAGCAACAGGGACATCCACCAATTTTTTACAGCGTAGCCTAAGCCACCAACTAATTCATTCATATTTGTTAAGTTTTAGGTTATAATTTGAACTAATAACGTCCCCTTTGCAAAAAGGTTTACCTACAAATACAAAAAAAGTCTTTAAATACCGCCGATTGACTTTTAGAACTCAAAAAATATTCCGAACTTTGCACGCTGAAAACTAAATTGATAGTTCTATTTACATTTTGAATAAAAAATGAATAAAAAAGAAATGAAAGATAACAAAATCCCTTCACCGTTAGTATCCCTTTTACCCGTATTCGTACTTATTTTATTATTGTTTGTCACTATCCGTACATTTGGAAGCGATGCCTTGTCCGGTGGCAGCCAAGTCTGTCTGTTAGTGGCTACAGCAGTTTGTGTGCTGACAGGTATGGCGGGATTCCATCGTCCATGGAAGGACTTCGAACTGGCTATCACCAATAATATAGCCGGGGTAAGTACCGCACTTATTATTTTGCTGATCATCGGAGCTTTGTCCGGAGCATGGATGGTCAGCGGTGTAGTCCCTACATTAATATATTACGGCATACAGGTTATTCATCCTCATTTTTTCCTGGTATCCACTTGCATTATTTGTGCGGTAGTATCTGTCATGACAGGCAGTTCATGGACTACCATCGCCACTATCGGCATCGCACTGATGGGAATAGGGAAGGCGCAAGGTTTCAGTGAAGGTTGGATTGCAGGTGCGATTATCTCCGGAGCCTATTTTGGTGATAAAGTTTCTCCGCTTTCGGATACCACCATTCTGGCATCTTCCGTAACGGATACACCGCTGTTCACTCACATCCGTTACTTGATGATTACCACCGTTCCATCACTTGTCATCACTTTGATAATCTTTACCATAGCCGGATTGTCACATGAAGCTACTGATACCGGTCATATCGCCGAATACACCCGTATATTGAGTGATAAGTTCCATATTTCATGGTGGTTGATGATTGTCCCCGTTGTCACAGCGATACTGATTGCACGTAAAGTGCCTTCCATCATCACTCTATTTGTTTCTACGGCTCTGGCTACCGTCTTTGCCTTGATTTTCCAGCCCGGACTATTATGCGAAATCGCCGGACAAGGAGCCGAAGGGATTGCCGCCTTGTTCAAAGGAGGAATGGGAATGCTTTATGGTGGAACCCAATTGGAAACCGGTAATGCGGAAATAAACGAACTGATATCCACTCGCGGAATGGCAGGTATGATGAATACCATCTGGTTGATTATCTGCGCCATGTGTTTCGGAGGGGCGATGACAGCCGGAGGAATGCTCGGCAGTATCACTTCTGTCTTTGTACGTTTTACGAAAAAGCGGGTAGGAATGGTGTCATCCACAGTTGCATCGGGCTTGTTCCTGAATCTTGCTACAGCAGATCAATATATATCCATTATCCTGACGGGTAATATGTTTAAAGACATCTATAGTGCAAACGGTTATGAAAGCAAACTGCTGAGCCGCACGACGGAAGATTCTGTTACAGTCACTTCGCCATTGATACCCTGGAATACATGCGGTATGACACAGGCTACTATCCTTAGTGTTCCCACCATTGTGTATCTGCCTTACGCCTTCTTTAACATTATCAGTCCCTTGATGAGTATCACAATTGCTATACTGGGATATAAGATAAAGAAAAAGCAGAACAGCCGGGCCTGTCATAATAATGATAGGATCTGATGATTATATATCTTTCACGTGAAAGATTAGCAGGGTTCAAAAATAACTTGTACATTTACCCACCCTAATAAATCATTTTATATTTTTACAATAATATGAAGAAACACATCACATTCGCTCTTCTGTTTGCGGCTGCATTGACAGCCCAGGCACAGCAGGGAGGCATTTCAGGTGAAATGCTGAATCAAATCAAACAAAGTTATAAGGCAACCCCTGCCGACAAAGCCATCCGTAACGCCTTAGGCGGAACAAGTATCAACACGTTGGCATTGAACCAAGAGAACCGTGCCGATTTTGATACGGAATTTTCACACAAGGTGCTATCCAAGGGGATAACCGACCAACAATCTTCCGGTCGTTGCTGGCTTTTTACCGGACTGAACGTGCTCCGCAGCCAGATGATTGCCAAATACGGACTGGATGAGATGGAGTTCTCACAGAACTATTGTTTTTTCTACGACCAATTAGAAAAAGCAAACTTATTCTTACAGGGAATCATTGATACCAGTGGAAAGCCCATGGACGACAAAATGGTGGAATGGCTGTTCAAGCATCCTTTAAGCGATGGAGGACAATTCACAGGAGTTTCGGATATTATAGAGAAATACGGACTGGTCCCCAAGAGTGCAATGGTGGAAACTTTCAGCAGTGAGAATACCGGAAAGATGAGTAACCTGATAGGATTAAAACTGAAGGAATTTGGTTTACAACTACGAGAAGCTGCCGCTGCCGGAGTGAAGTCGGTCGAACTGGAAAGAAAAAGACAGAAATGCTGGGAACGGTTTATCGTATGCTGGTGTTGACCCTTGGCGAACCTGTTTCCACCTTTACATGGAGTCTGAAGGGTGGAGAAGCGAAAGAATACACTCCGATATCTTTCTATAGAGAGTTCTTGGGAAATGATCTGACCAACAACTACGTGATGCTGATGAATGATCCCAGCCGCGAATTCTATAAATGCTATGAAATAGACTTTGACCGTCACCGTTATGATGGCAAAAACTGGACCTACGTCAATCTGCCTATAGAAGATATCAAAGAAATAGCCATTGCTTCCATCAAGGACAGTACCATGATGTACTTTTCTTGCGATGTAGGCAAGTTCCTCGACAGCAAACGTGGCCTGTTAGATCCTGATAATTATGATTACGAATCATTGATGGGAACCACCTTCGGCATGGACAAGAAACAACGTATCCAAACTTTCTCCAGTGGCAGCAGCCATGCTATGACCTTGATGGCGGTGGACTTGGATAAAGCGGGAAAATCGAAAAAATGGATGGTGGAAAACAGTTGGGGCAGTGCCAGTGGATACAGAGGACACCTTATCATGACAGATAAGTGGTTTGATGAATATATGTTCCGTGTAGTGGCAGAAAAAAAATATGTTCCTGCCAAGGTACTGGATATTTTAAAACAGAAACCTATCCGTCTTCCGGCATGGGACCCGATGTTTGCTGACGAAGAATAAGCGTCATCTCTTTACATTGTATATAATTTAAGCGGACTGTACAGAAAAGAAAGACTGTACAGTCCGTTTTTTATTCTAAGGCATTGTGTATGTCTGCCATTTTTACTTCTTTTTAACTTCTCTCTTGTAAAAAGAAACATAATAGGGAAAATAGGTTTGTTGCAGTGATGAGTTATTGTATAATGGGCTTGCAGAAAGGTGTTTCTTGCATATTTAGGTATAATAAAAAATGGGAATCTCTTCGTAAGAGAACCCCATTTTTGTGCAAATATAGCCCATATTTGCTTTAAACGCAATTTTTTGTTCTAGAAAAATAAGAAAAAGTTGCAAACAGGCGCATCTCGTTTATAAAAACAGCATACGACAAAACCAGTAAATATTCAATTATCAGAGATCTAACTTGACTTTGGGGTTCTCTTACGAAGAGAACCCCAAAATATAGAGGATATCTGATAGCAAATCTGTTCCTCTTTTTCAAATAAAGGTATGATAAAATGTAATGTTTTGATGGGAACAACGAATGATAATCAAGACATAACGAGCGAAGCGCCTAAGTTACTGCTCTGCAGTTCAATCGCTTCTGCTTCAGACCCGGGGTCAAATGCAGTAACCAAGCCACAGGCTGGAATAGGGAAAGAACACCCTGAACTCTCGTGGTACTATATGTATCTTTCCTATAAGGAACTGAAGCGTTATATTGCAGTCTTCAGTGGCAGAAAAGCAGTAAAGCTCCGTACTTCGGAAGGGATAACCGAGGAATGTTACTTCTGTTTCAAAGTATTTTCTTATACCGAGGCAGGTCATCGGAAACGTTTCGAACAGTGTGATTATACTAAACAAGAGTATGCTGCTCGCCGTGAATCCGCCAGAATCGTGAAGGAAGCCTTTTCCACCGGTTCTGCCTCACAACTCAATGCCCTGACAGATGAAAAGGAAGTACAAAGTAGCGGTTGGTTATTTGTGTGCGCTCCTTTGGAGCAACTTCAGCGCATCTTGTCTGCCATGCTCCCCCGCCAATATCTGGTAACGGACTACGTTACCCATCGTGCTGCGGTCATTCCCCAGTGTCAGATGGAGGAATTCATCTATCTATATGAATCCATGCCCTACAACATTGAACTGTTGAACCGTCCTTTGGAGGCTTATCTTCAGAAGAAACAACGTATTCGCATTACCGGTGGTATTTTTCATGGTAAGGAGGGGTGCATTATGCGGCTGCATCGCAATACAAGGTTAGTGTTCGCTTTTGGAAATATGACGGTGGCTATCAGCTATCTTCATGCTTTTCCGTTCGAGAAAGTGGACTAGTTTTTATAAATCTATCTCTTATTTCAATAATAGAATATATACCAATTAGTATGAGTAAGAAAGAAGAACTGAAGCGACAAATACTTCAGTTGACACGTGAATATTATAACGAAGTTCATAAAACTTCAAAAGTGTTTGAGCCGGGCAAAAGCTTTGTTAATTATGGCGGCCGTTACTTCAATGATGAAGAAATGGTAAACCTCGTTGACTCGTCACTCGATTTCTGGCTCACTGCCGGTCCTTGGGCCCATAAGTTCGAAACCCGTCTGGCAAAATGGCTGGGGGTAAAACATTGTGCGCTTACCAACTCCGGTTCCAGTGCCAACCTATTGGCATTCTATACACTGACTTCCCCCAAATTAGGAGACAAGAGAATAAAGAAAGGTGATGAAGTAATCACAGTCGCTTGCGGCTTTCCTACCACGGTAACTCCTATTATACAATATGGTGCGGTTCCTGTTTTTGTGGATATCACGATTCCAGAGTACGATATTGACGTCACCCGGCTGGAAGAAGCCTTTTCAGACAAGACAAAGGCCGTAATGATCGCCCATTCATTGGGAAATCCGTTCAATCTTGAAGCAGTCAAAGCATTCTGTGACAAACACGGACTATGGCTGGTAGAAGACAATTGTGACGCCTTAGGATCTGAATATACCATTGACGGAGTGACGAAAAAGACAGGTACATGGGGACATATCGGAACCAGTTCGTTCTATCCTCCCCACCACATGACCATGGGCGAGGGCGGTGCAGTCTATACAGATGACGCCGAACTAGACAAGATAGTCCGTTCTTTCCGTGACTGGGGGCGCGACTGCTGGTGCATAGGCGGTGTGGATAATACATGCAAATGCCGTTTCACAGGCAAGTTTGGTGAACTGCCTGCAGGTTACGACCACAAATATGTATATAGCCATTTTGGCTTCAATCTGAAAGTGACAGATATGCAGGCGGCTATCGGTTGCGCCCAGCTTGAGAAACTGGATTATATCGTAGAAGCCCGTCGTCGCAATTTCAAGATACTGCGTGAAGGACTGGAGGGAACCGAAGGCCTGATACTTCCCGAACCGATAAAAAACTCCGACCCCAGTTGGTTTGGCTTCCTCATATCAGTAAAATCCGATGCCGGTTTTACCCGTAACCAGCTTAGTGAATATCTGGAAAGCAAGAAAATCCAGACCCGTAATCTCTTTGCCGGCAATCTGGTGAAACATCCCGCATTCGATGAGATGCGCTCTACCGGCAAAGGTTTCCGCATTGTCGGTGAATTGAAAAATACAGACTTTGTGATGACCAATACCTTCTGGATCGGTGTCTATCCGGGCATGACGGAAGAAATGCTGCAATACATGATCTCCACCATCAAGGAGTTTGTAGCTTCTCATAAGTAAAATTCAAAATAAACAAGACATGAAAGCGGTACTATTTGCCGGTGGTTTCGGTACACGTCTAAGCGAAGCCACCAATCTGATACCCAAACCGATGGTTGAAATCGGAGGAAAGCCCATCCTGTGGCATATCATGAAAACTTACAGCCACTACGGTATCAATGAATTCGTCATCTGCTGCGGCTACAAACAATATGTCATCAAAGAATATTTTGCCAACTATTTCCGTCATAATTGCGATATGACAGTAGATTTATCCAACAATACGGTGAATATACACGACAACCATTCGGAGAACTGGAAAGTCACCATGGTAGATACCGGGCTGCATACCCAGACCGGAGGCCGCCTGAAACGCATACAGAAATATATCGGCAACGAGCGTTTTCTGCTGACCTACGGAGACGGCGTTTCCGATATCAATATAGCGGAAAGCATCAAAGCACATGAAGCCTCCGGTTGTGCCGTTTCACTGACAGCCTACAAGCCGGGTGGCAAGTTCGGAGCCCTGCAGATCGATCTGGGAAGTGACAAGGTCTTGTCCTTTCAGGAGAAACCGGACGGTGACCGCAACTGGATCAATGCCGGCTATTTCGTGTGCGAGCCGGAAGTGTTCGACTATATACCGGAAAATGATGACACGGTGATATTTGAGCGCAAGCCTCTGGAACAATTGGCAAAAGACGGTAAGATGCACGCCTACCGCCATACAGGATTCTGGAAGCCGATGGACACCCTGCGAGACAATACGGAACTGAATGAGATGTGGGACAAAGGAACTGCTCCTTGGAAAGTTTGGTGACAAAGTCGTGGATTGTTTGTATAATCAAAAATAAATAGCGTTATTTGCAGAAACAAAAGATACAGAATGGACAAGGAAAAGAACATAGCGGAAGAAATCAAGACCAAGGACGATATAAAAAAGTTCTTTCGGAGAATGATTGAAGACAAGCAGGCGGTTGTTGATTGTATCCGTGCGGGTCGTCCTTTGTCCGATTTGAAAGACCGGGGTATTAAAATAGCCAAGTTGACCGATGTCCTCAGCTAACTGCTGCCCGGCTGATGCTATATTCTTTAGTCCATATCAATGAGACATCTCCTTATGAAGTTTTTGCATACAAAGAAGACACCGTCTATTTCATAACAGATGACGGCAGTGAATATCTTGTCGGTTTCATTGAAGAAACAAATATAGGAATTCAGCGTGCCTATCAGTTGTTTATTATAAAAAAAAGAAACGGAATACATATCGGTACGGATGTGAAGATCGGGCGGACAGTTTCATCCATCGTTCATTCATTTTTTCGTAACCCTTCCAATATATTAGTTTATATTTGTGATACCAGTGACAAGCATCAGGTGGCTCGTGACCGGAAGTTTAAAATCTGGTTTAAACGGTATGCTTCCTTGGATGATCCGGTGTTTGTCTCGGAAGTGATAGATGTGGAGGATGATTCTTATTTCGCTTCTATGATTCTTTCCAGACGAACAACTGATTTGTATCAGATACAGACAACTTTCCATGATTATTTCCAAGATTTACGTTCTAAATTAGAATAATCATTTAACTATTTCTATTTATAAAAATCAACATGATAGACATTTTCCATGATTTCTATCGCGGGAAGCGTGTGCTTGTCACCGGTCATACCGGTTTCAAAGGTAGCTGGCTTTCCATCTGGCTGCACGAGCTGGGCGCCGAAGTTATCGGTGTGGCTCAAGACCCTTTTACGGAGCGTGACAACTTTGTGCTTTCCGGTATCGGGCAGAGAATAAAGGCAGATATCCGTGCCGACATCCGAGACGGTGAACGTATCAAAGAAATCTTCCGGCAGTATCAGCCCGAGATTGTGTTCCATCTGGCAGCCCAGCCTTTGGTACGTCTGAGTTATGACATTCCTGTAGAGACCTATCAGACCAACGTGATGGGGACTATCCATATTCTTGAAGCTATCCGTTTTACAGACAGTGTAAAAGTGGGCGTGATGATAACCACCGATAAATGCTACGAGAACAGGGAACAGATCTGGGGATATCGGGAGAACGAACCGATGGGCGGATACGATCCTTATTCCAGTAGTAAAGGTGCGGCTGAAATAGCCATAGCCTCCTGGCGTCGGAGCTTCTTTCATCCCGGAGCGTATGAAAAACACGGCAAGAGCATTGCCAGTGTAAGAGCCGGAAATGTGATAGGCGGTGGCGACTGGGCTTTAGATAGAATCATCCCCGATTGCATCAAGGCATTGGAAGCAGGCAAACCAATAGAAATCCGTAGTCCTAAAGCAATCCGCCCCTGGCAACATGTGCTTGAACCGCTTAGTGGCTATATGCTTCTTGCGCAAAAGATGTGGAATGAACCTGTGAAATATTGCGAAGGATGGAATTTCGGCCCGAAGGCTGAAAGCATCACCAATGTGTGGGATGTAGCCTCTATGGTGATAGAGAATTACGGAAGCGGTGAATTGAAAGACCTTTCTGCTCCGGATGCTTTGCATGAGGCAAAGTTGCTGATGCTGGATATCAGTAAGGCAAAATTTCAATTGGGTTGGGAACCTAGGATGAATATTGACGAGTGTATACAGCTGGTTGTAGACTGGTACAAACGTTATAAAGAAGAAGATGTGTATGAATTGTGTCTGGAAGAAATCAATAAATTCATCGGATAATGGAAAAAATATTTCTTATAGGTGGTAGTGGATTCATAGGAAAAAATCTGGTACGATGTCTGTCGCCTTATTATCAGATATCTATTTTCGACAAGTATATTGATCATGATTTTTTTGCAGATTATCCTTCTGTAAATGTATATCAACTTGACTTGGTAGCAGATAAAATACCATCGGAAATCATTGCTCCCGATTACATCATCAATCTGGTCTCTATAGTGACCGCCGAGCGTGATTTGTCCTTGTTTGATGAATTGATATCATCCAATCTGAAAGTTCTCCTGAACTTATATGAACGTTTTTAAAGATACCTCTTCATTGAAACTCTTTATCCAGTTCGGCAGTTCAGAAGAATACGGTTCAATAAGCTCGCCATTCAAGGAAGAAAACCGGGAATATCCCAATTCTCCTTATGCTTTGGTAAAACAACTGACAACAAATACAGCCTTGATGCTCCATCGTAATTATGGCTTTCCGGCAATGGTCGTCCGTCCGGGCAATCTGTTCGGACCGGGACAAAATAAAAATAAGTTTATTCCTTATGTAATAGACAAGCTTCGGAAAGGGGAGTCTCTGAATGTTTCTCCTTGCGAACAGAAACGCGACTTTATTTATGTGGATGATTTTGCCTGGTGTGTAGGCCGACTTATTAAGAATTATCCTAGTGCGGTAGGTGAAATTGTGAATGTAGCCAGTGGAAAAAGTATTTCCTTACGAAATATTATTGAAATATGTAAAGCCAGTATGGGTAATGTCTCGCAGATTAATTATGGAGCATTGCCTTACAGAGAAAATGAAATGATGGATTTGAAGTGCTCTGAGAATAAGCTAGCATCTATCATCAGTCAAGAAGTAAATTTTAATATGAATGAACGATTAAACGAATATATTCAAAAACTATGAGATATTTAATAACAGGCGGATGCGGATTTGTTGGTTCAAATCTGGCCGCAGAGGTATTGCGCCGTGGCGAGGAACTTTATATTATCGACAATCTTTTTCGTTTTGGCAGTGCGGACAATCTGACTTGGCTCCGTACATTGGGGGAATTTAAATATTATCCTTTTGATGTTCGTAATATCAATGATGTGGAAACGGTGATTAAAGAAGTGAAACCTGATTATATATTCCATTTGGCGGGTCAGGTTGCCATGACCACCTCCATTGCCAATCCCCGTTTGGATTACGAAACAAATGCTTTGGGAACATTCAATCTCCTTGATTCTGTCCGTAAATACTCTCCTGATTCTGTCATACTTTATTCATCAACGAATAAAGTTTATGGGGATTTTGAATATTTGCATTTTAAGGAAGAAAGTACGCGTTACGTCTGTGAAGAATATCCTGACGGTTTCCCGGAAACTATTTCTTTAGATTTCCATTCCCCCTATGGCTGTTCCAAGGGATGCGCCGACCAGTACTTGTTGGATTTCCATAGGATTTATGGGCTGAAAACGATTGTGTTCCGCCATTCCTCTATGTATGGCACTAACCAGCATGCCACTTATGATCAAGGTTGGATTGGATGGTTCTGTCAAAAGGCCTTAGAAATAAAGAATGGTGTATCAAAAGAACCTTTTACGATATCGGGTACAGGTAAACAAGTACGTGACGTATTGCATGGTGAGGATATAGTGAACCTTTATTTTACTGCGAAAGATGTAAAGGAGGCTTATGGACAAGTCTTCAATATTGGTGGCGGTATAGAGAATAGTCTTTCTTTACTGGAATTGTTCGGAATACTAGAAGAAAAGCTGAGTATAAAAATGAGTTATAAGCAATTGCCTTGGCGTGAAAGTGACCAAAAGGTATTTATAGCAGAGATTACTAAGGCAAAAGAAGTTCTTAAATGGAAACCTCAAATATTAAAAGAAGCAGGTATTAAGTCTATGCTTTCTTGGTTAGAAACAGATTAAAATATTTTGATATGTTATTATCTATTTGTATTCCAACGTACAACCGTAAAAAGTATCTCGTTGAAACATTACGGCATGTTTTGTCACAACTTGATTCTTTTAGAAATGAGGTTGAGTTATTGATTAGTGATAATTGTTCGCCAGACAGTCCCGAAAGAGAAATTCGAGATTTAGAATTTCAATATAAATTTCCTATAAAATTTATTAGACAGGAGGAAAATATTGGACTTGAGCCCAATTTTATTTATTTGATAGAAAACAGTAAAGGGGATTATATTCATGTCTTAGGTGATGATGATTTGCTTGCCCCCAATTTTTATGCCACATTATTACCTTTTCTTCGGCAAAAAAGATATGGAATGATATGTACAGGGGTTATGTGTAGTCGCGATATAGATTGTCGGGAGATAGTTATAAAAGATTCTGCATTTATTCGTATGTTGGATGAAGAGCCACCAAGCGAATTTATAAAACGGATTATGTGGATAGGAGGATTGATTTCTTCAGTCATTATATCACGAGCCGCATGGAATTTAGGTAAAGACACAGAAACAACGAGGTATAAATTATATCAAACTTTTGCTAAGGAATTATATGGAATTATAAAATTGGGTTCTCCTTGCTTGTTTTACTCTATGCCTTTGTTGATTCAACGTTGTGGCCAAAAACATACTTTCATTGGTGAATTACTTGATTCGACTATTTTGGGGCGTGCTAATTTGTTTAAGGATTTAGATAATGCCTCACCTGGGATATATAAAATTTTTAAAGAAAAGGAATTGTCTACTTCTCAATTGGCTATGACTACTTCTTTAATGATCTATAATCGAAAACATTATCGAACACAGATAAAAGAATATAGAGAACATTTAAAAAGAAAGCAATATGCATGGCTGTATTTTTGGTTATATACTCCATTTCCTCGTTTGATGCGTAGTATCTTACTTCCTTTTGTTTGGCTTTATAATCGTTGGATACAACCAAGGGGAGCAAATGCATTCAAATAAGAAACAAATTCTTGTAAATGCCATAATGCTGTTTGTACGCATGGGTATTATGCTTGTGGTGGCACTTTATACTTCGCGCATAGTTTTGCAACAATTAGGAATAGCTGATTTTGGAATATATAACGTAGTGGCCGGAATAGTAATGCTTATGGGCTTCTTTAATGGTTCACTAGCTCAAGGCGTTCAACGTTTTTTGAATTATTATCTTGCACAAGGTGATTTTAAAGCATTAAATCAAGTATATTCAGCTTCTGTTGTGATTGCCGTTCTATTAGCTGTTATTGTTTTTATTTTAGGTGAGACGTTAGGTATATGGTTTTTAAATAATTATATGAATATTCCTCATGACCGGGTAATTGCTGCAAATTTTGTTTTTCAATTTGCATTGATTCTCATAGTAAGTTCCATATTTCAAATACCTCATATAGGATTGCTGATGGCACATGAAAATATGGGAACTTATGCGGTTATTAGTATAAGTTATTCTATTTTACAATGTATATGCGCCTATTGTTTGAGCTTTTACGAATATGATAAGTTGATATTATATAGTGTAATCACTGCTGGAGTAACAATCATAATAAGTATAGTTTATAAAATATATTGTAATTTGAAATATCCAGAAGCGCGTTTTCAATTACATAAACAGACTGCAATATATAGAGAATTGTTAACTTTTTCAGGGTGGAATATTTTGGGAAATTCAGCGTATGCCATTAATTTGCAAGGGATAAATATCATTCTTAATATATTTTTTGGTCCATCAATGAATGCGGCCCGGGCAATAGCAATGCAAATAGGTACAAAGATTGACGAATTGTCCGGGAATGTACAAATGGCATCCAATCCTCAAATAGTTCATCATTATGCAAAGGGAGAGTTTGAGGCTCTTCAATCATTAATGATGAATAATTTCAAGTGGAATTTTTATTTGTTGTGGATAATTGGATTACCTCTTTTTCTTGAATTGGATTATGTGTTGGAGGCATGGCTTGGCATTGTTCCTCAATCTACATTACTTTTTACTAGTATTATAATAAGTCGATGTCTGATTAAAAGTTTTGAGAAACCATTAGTGTCAACTATATTTGCTACTGGACGTACTAAATATATGATGATAGGTGTTTCGATAACCATATTTATCGAATTATTGATTGTTTATTTGGTTTTGTATTTAGGTGCGGAAGCTTATTGGGCTTTTTTCTAGAAGCAGGAGCAGTATTTGTTTATGTTATTTTTATATGATCTATCTTAGAATTATAGGACTTTTCTCATTTCAGAGGTTTATGAAGCAGGTTCTATTTCCGCTTTTGTTGATATCAATACTCTCATTGCCGTTTACTTACTTAGTATATCAATTTCCAGGAAGAAGTTTTTGTCATTTAATTTTAACTTGCTTGACTTCTGTCATTATAACTTGTACTTGCATCTTTTTTATAGGATTAAATAAATTGGAACGACAACAAGTAATTTCTAAAATACGCGGATATGCAAAATAGAGGTAAGTGCTTATTAGTATTGTATTCATTTTCAATACTAATAATATATTTAGTTTATAATAAAACAGATGGATGTGTATTGTAATTATTACCTTTGATAATCAAGGTAATAATGTGTATTGTATAATAATAAAGACAAATGAAGAAAAAAGTTTTGTTTTTTCTCCCTTCAAGTTGTGGTGGAGCTGAAAGAATGACTATCTTGATAGCTAAATTTTTAAAAGAAGCTGATTTTATAGCATCTTTTGTTATTGTAGGTAGGGAAAAAGGAGATATCTTTAAATTTATACCGCAAGATATGCCTGTTCAGTTATTAAGAGTATATACTATTTGGGAACTTGTAACATTAAGATTAATAAAAATAATAAGAAGTGAGAAACCGGATATCACTTTTTGCTCTTTGATGTATCTTAATTCAAGAGTTATTTTTGCCTCGAAAATAAATGGATGTAAGACTGTAGTAAGGTGTGATAATTCATTTAAAAGTTTACGTTTTGATAACAAATTATTAATAAGACTTTCTTATCCTTTTGCTGATAGAATAATTTCTCAAACGAAGGAAATGAAAATAGAATTTGTGAGTTCTTGTAAAATTTCGCCATGTAAGATTGAGGTGATGCAAAATCCTGTAGATGTTAATATTTTACTTGAAAAGGCAGAAGAATATAATCCTTATACTTTTTTAGATGAATTGAAATATGTTGCGGTAGGCCGTATCCATCCTTCAAAAGGGTTTGATATTTTGATAAAATCATTTTATCTGGTAAAAAAAAGAAAACAGAATGCCCATCTTTACATTGTGGGGAAAATATTTTATAATGAATATTATAAGAAACTGGAAGCTTTAGTGAAATTTTACAAATTAGAAACTTCAGTTCATTTTGTTGGTTTTCAGGAAAATCCTTATGTGTGGATTAGATATGCAGATGTTTTTGTATTGTCTTCACGTTTAGAGGGACTTCCAAATGTTTTAATTGATGCTATGTACTTACAGAAAAAAGTAGTAGCTATAACATGCGTTCCTATAATAGACCGATTGATACAGGACGGTATAAATGGTTATAAATCACCGGCAGAAGATTATATTCTATTATACGAAAATATGATAAAAGTACTGAGTTTAAAAGTTCAACTTGTACCTTATATTTGTTCAACAAAAAAAGAGTTTATTGAATTATTCCTTTCACTATAGATATATGCAGTGGTATAAAAATATAGCCTAAATCGCTTTTTGTATTTCTATATTCTGTTTTACTGTGTCTTTGGTGTCTTTCTTTATAATGCATTAGATTGGTCTTTGATTGATGAGTTTAGTGTATTTTTATATTTATATTAGCTTGTTTTTTAGAATTAGGAAGCTGTGTAGAAATAGAGAATTTATTTTCTTTGTATTATTATATATTTTCTATTTAACATATTCTCTGATAGAAAAGTAAATCCATCTCTTTTAGGAGTAATATTAGATTCTTTACAACAAATAAAGCCATACTTGTTTTTTATAGTATTTATGCGATAAATCCTCAATTTACTCAAAGTAATAAGAAATATATATGCAAAATATCATTAATATTATCAATTGCAGCTTTTCTGCTTATTGTAATATCAGGAAACCTTTTTTTCTGTTTTGGACATCCTACTCACTATTATAATTTGTTGATTAATTATGCACTATTGTATTTCTATTTTTCTGATTTTACCTTTAAAAATAGAAAAATAACCTTATTGATAATCCTATTAGGTTTAATAAGTTTAAAGGGGAAATTATATGGGGAAATCGTATCATTTTTTTGTTTTTTATTTTGCGTCAAAAGAAAAATAAAAATAAACTTAAGAACTGTCATATATGCAATAATTTTGATCCTTCTTACTTGTTATTTAATATGGGATAGAATTAATCTTTACATTATTTCTGGAGTAGATGAAGAAAATGGGATTGCCAGAGCTCTTTTATATCTGAGAATTCCTCAGATTTTAAGTGATTATTTTCCTTTTGGACCTGGGTTTGGTACTTATGCAAATTATTTTTCAGGTGAATATTATTCTCCATTATATGAAGAATATGGTTTACATAAGGTGTGGGGGATGCAAGAAGGTGAAGGATTACATAATTTCATTGCTGATGCATATTATCCGCAATTAGTACAATACGGTTTTGTGGGATTTCTTTGCTTCATTTTATTTTGGAAAAGAAGATATTATAACGTTGTGTTTATTTTAAGAAGAACAGGCTCCATTAAATCTTATGTCTTTTTTGCTCTCTTTTGGTGTATATATTAATAGAATGTTCTACAGCACCGACCATACAGACAAACTTAGGCTTAATTCCTATGTTTTTATTAGCTGTTCAAGAAAATCAAAAAGTAATTTGAATATTCTTGAACAGAATGTCTAATTTGATATTTTTGCTTTTGGCGGCTTTTAAAGCCAAAGTTCTCATCAGTTTCTGAAAGAAAGTCATATTCAAGAACTAAATACACGAATATAGCCTATACATGTAATCGTATATTATTGAAACTGTTAGGTCTATGACTTATTAAAGCGTTAAAACCACATTCAAAATGGGTACATCAAATTGAATACCCTATTCTTTTACTAATTATTTTATAATAGATATATTGACATTTCCTTTGTGAAATCGAATACTGATTTTTATATTGATGTAAATAATATTTGAATTATGTTTAAAGTTTTGGTTGTGGCTACATCAAGAAAAACACGTGGGGGAATCACATCCGTAATTAATGCTCACGAGAAAGGAGCGCAATGGAAACATTTTCATTGCAGGTGGATTGAAACACATATTGATAAAGGTTGGGTATATAAACTGTGGTATTTTATTACAGGATTTATCCAATATTTGATTATGTTACCTTTTTATAATCTTGTTCATATTCATACAAGTGAACCCCCGTCAGCTTTCCGTAAATGCATATTTATGGCTTATGCTAAGTTTTGGCGTAAGAAAACAATTATTCATTTTCATTCTTTCTCACCTGATACAACAATTTGTAGTAAATATCGGTACTTATATCATTATCTCTTTAGAAAGGCAGATGTGGTGATTGTACTTTCAGAAACATGGAAAAAGGTTTGCGACGATGTATTTTTGTTAGGGGATAAGATAAAAGTAGTGTACAATCCATGTAGTACCGTGATGTCAGATAAAAATACAATAAAAGACAGCAGATTCTTTATGCTGGAACTATAAATTCTCGTAAAGGATATGTTGATATGATTAAAGCATTTGCTCTAATTGCTAAAAATTACCCTGACTGGCAGATTGTTTTTGCAGGAAATGGTGAAACTGATGAAGGAAGAGTTTTAGCAACTCAATTAGGCATAGATAAACAAACATTATTTCTTGGATGGGTAAGTGGAACAGAGAAAGATAAAGTTTTCAAGGAGGCAACAATTTTCTGTTTACCTAGTTATGCGGAGGGTTTTCCTATGGCGGTATTGGATGCTTGGAGTTATGGATTACCTGTAATTACTACACCTGTCGGTGGCATATCAGATATAGCTATAGATGGACATAACTTGTTGTTATTTATGCCTGGTAACACGCATCAGCTGGCAAAGCAAATGAAAGAAATGATTGAAAATATAGAACTACGTAATTCCATTGCTAATGAGTCGATTAAGTTATCGAGAACAGTTTTTGATATGATGAACATTAATCATGAAATAGAAATGATTTATATTAATTTGTGTTGAGAATATAGTAGGTCTTAAAATTCTGTTGTGTCTGTATTGATAAACCTTTGTTTTTATTGGAATATATGAGTCCTTTCTAAAAAATCATTTTTGTCATTAAGTAACGTCGTCCTACAGATGTTTCTGAGAGAGGGTAAAGGTGCAAAAATACACTTTTTAAGGGGGCTCATATATTAATAATGAAAAATTAGGCGATAGTTTATGGAATGACAATTAGGTTCATTCGGCATTTCGAGTGATACGGCATTCGTGAAAAGTGCATAGAATCTTAGACAAAGATACCTATCATCTCTAAAACCATAAGCATTCCGTTTCATTACCTTTATTTTATTGTTGATGCCTTCTACTTTTGCGGTTGATATATGGCGTCATACCATACTAAGCCCCCCTTTTATGAGCCATAATGGTTGCAGCCATTTTCATCGACTAAGGAACATTACTTTCTCTTGCTTGAGATACCCAGTTCAGTAGATACATATAATAGGGAAAAATGAGTTTCATGTTTGAACGTTGATGTTGCATAACAGGAAAAAATAGCTTTCTAATTAATAATAAAAATGTTTAGGCTGAAAAATTTAGTAATTTTAGAAAAAAGAGAAAATCTTGGTATTCTTCCAAAAAGAAAACTCCTGATCAACACCATCAACGCCCATTCCTACAATACCGCCCAGAAAGACAAGCTCTTTGCTGAAGCTTTGCAACGGGGGGATGTGTTAATCCCCGACGGGGCAAGCATCGTCAAGGCGTGCCGTTGGCTGGATGCAAGATCCAAACCCACAGAGCGTATTGCCGGCTGGAACCTGTTCGAGTTCGAGATGAACAAGCTGAATTCTACCGGAGGAAAATGTTTTTTCATGGGCAGTAGTGAAAAAGTATTGGCATTGATAAAGCGGCGTGTAAAGGTGGATTATCCTAACATCGAAGTGGAAACCTATTCGCCACCTTATAAGCCGGAGTTTTCGGAAGAGGACAATCGGGCGATAGTCGAGGCTGTCAACAGGGCAAATCCTGATTTGCTTTGGATAGGGATGACTGCCCCCAAACAGGAGAAATGGGTGTACACGCATTGGCATGAGTTAAAGATCCATTGCCATTGCGGAACGATAGGCGCTGTTTTCGATTTCTATGCCGGAACAGTAAAACGTGCTCCCGCCTGGTGGCAGAAACATTCTCTGGAATGGTGCTACCGGTTATTGAAAGAGCCTCGCCGGATGTGGAAACGCTACATGATCGGCAATCTGTTGTTTGTATGGAATATATGTAAGGAGTAGCTTGATGAAAAGAATCTTATTGCTCGTTTGGGGGTGTTGTGTTTCAGTATGGGCTGATGCCCAGGCACTGCTGGGGACTACCGGACTGCTTCATGCTCCCACGGCCGATATGCAGCGTGATAAAACGTTCCTGTTCGGTGGTAACTATTTGAATACCCGTCCGTTGTCCACCCATTTTCATAGTAGTGAGGTGGGGTACACTTTCAATTATTACATTAACATAACGATATTTCCTTGGCTGGAGGTGTCGTATATCTGTACATTGGTACATGCGGATCATGGTTCTGCTTATTTCCCGGAACAGTCTTGGGGAAAATTCGCTAATCAGGACCGGGCTTTCAGTGCGCGTCTGCGTCTTTGGAAGGAAGGATGGTGGAAGGAGTGGACACCGCAAATCGTCCTTGGCCTGGACGATCCCACTTCTCATGCCGATCATGGCGGCGGTGAACTGGTGTCTGGCAATACAAGCGGTTCCAATAATTACGCGACACGCTATTATTTGGCTGTAACCAAACATCTGGATTTCCGGAACGTAGGTGAATGGGGTATTCATGCCGCATTTGTATATGGTAATGCCAAAGGTATGGAGCATTATAAACGTCCTTCATTCGGTGTCAATTTTCGTCCTCGACTTTCTGATGAGGAGTTTTTTACTAAAGCCATTAATAAACTTAATCTGATGGCCGAATATGATTCCCGCACCGTCAATTGTGGTTTTTGAATACTCTTTCTGGAAAGACTACATCAACGCCGTTGTAGAGCTGAACCGATGCAAATATTTTTCAGGTGTTTGATCTTTAAAGTCCATCTTAATAAAAACTCGATAATCTTATGAAAATATTGGTGACAGGAGCCGCAGGTTTTATCGGTTCCAAACTTTCTTATACCCTTGCCAGCCGTGGAGATGAAGTGGTAGGCTTGGACTGTATCAATGATTATTACGATGTCCGTCTGAAATACGGCCGTCTTCAGGAATGCGGATTACCCGTCAGCGAAGCGGATTACAACTATGGCGCGACTTTTCAGAGTACCCTGTTTCCCAACTATAAGTTTATCCGTTTGGGCATAGAGGACAAACAGGGATTGTCCAAACTGTTTGAACAGGAGAAGTTTGACAAGGTGATGAACCTGGCAGCACAGGCCGGGGTACGTTATTCCATCAGCAATCCTTACGCTTATCTGGAAAGTAACCTGGACGGATTTTTGAATGTCCTGGAGGCTTGCAGACATAACCGGGTGAAACATTTGATATTTGCCTCGTCCAGCTCGGTCTATGGCATGAACACAAAAGTTCCGTTTAGTGAGGACGACAAGGTGGATACTCCTGTCAGCCTTTATGCGGCCAGCAAGAAGTCAAACGAACTGATGGCGCATGCCTACGGCAAGCTGTACGGGTTCGCTGTTTCCGGCCTGCGGTATTTTACGGTATACGGTCCCTGGGGACGTCCGGACATGGCTCCGATGCTTTTTGCCAAGTCCATCTCCGCCGGTGAACCTATAAAGGTATTCAATAACGGACAGTTGAGCCGTGACTTTACTTATATCGACGACATTGTGGAGGGAACGGTGCGTGTGATAGATCATCTTCCTGTACCGGCGGATACTCCCGATGGAGTGGCTTACAGGATTTATAACATCGGTTGCGGGCATCCGGTGCAACTGATGGATTTCATCGGTGAGATGGAACAGGCGTTGGGCAGGGAAGCGCGGAAAGTGTATCTCCCCATGCAGCAGGGAGACGTGTATCAGACCTATGCGGATACGTCGCGTCTGGAACAGGAAGTGGGATATAAACCAAAAATTTCGTTACATGAAGGGATCGGACGTTTTATAGAGTGGTACAAATCAGAGAAGAATCCTTTGAAATAAAGCAAACGATATGGATATAGCAGTTGTGGGAACAGGGTATGTCGGTTTGGTTTCCGGCACTTGTTTTGCCGAAATGGGGGTGAACGTAACTTGTGTGGATGTGAATGAGGAAAAATAAATTCCTTATTGGAAGGGAACATTCCTATTTATGAACCCGGGCTGGATGAAATGGTATTTCGTAATAACAAGGAGGGACGTTTGCGTTTTACTACAGACATAACGACTTGCCTTGACAAGGTGGATATTGTGTTCAGTGCTGTTGGAACTCCTCCTGATGAAGATGGCAGTGCCGATTTGAAATATGTGTTGGAGGTGGCACGTACCGTAGGCCGGAATATGAACAAATATTTGGTATTGGTAACCAAGTCTACAGTTCCCGTAGGCACAGCTGAAAAAGTAAAGGTGGCTATCCGTGAGGAGTTGGACAAACGAGGAATTGATATTCCTTTTGATGTGGCAAGTAATCCGGAATTTCTGAAGGAAGGAGCTGCCATAAAGGATTTCATGAGTCCGGACCGTGTGGTGATAGGAGTCGATTCAGAAAGAGCAAAAAACGTGATGAGCCAGTTGTATCGTCCTTTGATGCTGAATAATTTCCGTGTTATTTTTACGGATATTCCCAGTGCGGAAATGATAAAGTATGCAGCTAACTCCATGCTTGCCACCCGTATCAGTTTCATGAATGACATCGCCAATCTGTGTGAACTGGTAGGGGCTGATGTGAATATGGTGCGCAAAGGCATAGGTGCTGACAGCCGTATCGGAAACAAGTTCCTGTATCCGGGATGCGGTTATGGAGGTTCCTGTTTCCCCAAGGATGTGAAGGCTTTGATAAAAACAGCCGAAAAGCATGGTTACGAGATGCGTGTGTTGAAAGCCGTGGAAGAGGTAAATCAAAAACAGAAAGATTTGTTGTTTCGGAAACTGTCCGGTTATTATGGAGGTGATTTGAAAGGTAGGATTGTAACTCTTTGGGGACTTGCTTTCAAGCCTGAAACGGATGATATGCGTGAAGCCACTTCACTGGTGATGATCCAGAAATTATTGGACGCAGGTTGTAAAGTCCGTGTTTACGACCCTGTAGCGATGGATGAATGTCGTCGCAGGGTAGGGGATGCGGTGGAATATGCTGTCGACATGTATGGTGCGGTGTTGGATTCAGATGCATTGTTGTTATTGACGGAATGGAAGCTGTTCCGTTTGCCTAGTTGGGGTGTGATAAAGAAAACAATGAATCATGCGGTGGTAATTGATGGGCGTAATATTTATGATGCACAGGAATTGGCTGGCTGGGGATTTGATTATTTGTATATTGGGAAATAAATCATCTTATCGAAATCATTTTTATTATGTCATTCCGCTTTGTAAATACTTTTTCCTGATAAATTTCAAGGAGGATGGTCTGGAAAGCAAGTTCCGTACCGATACAGTGGTTTCCGACCGGGACAGCGGTCGTGTGGTGAACCGGAATTTCCGTCAGATTTATCTCCAGTTTCCTTATTTTACGAAGGAACTTGACGAATGTTCTACTCTATCCGATAAACTAATGTATGCACTGAAGAATATGAACAACTGGAACAGAATGCCCGATGCGCTGAAAGAACAGGTTTTCAGCCATCTTGACCGCCTTGCCGCCAAGGCTCACCTGTCTGAGAGTGACCGTATCGCTTATGATAAGGCGGTGGACCGTTATAACGTGAGCCGTATTGTGGAAAATGATATCCGTGAACAGGCTATCGACGGAAGGAAAAGCGATAGGAGAGGCAGAAGGCCGTGCAGAAGGTCGTTTGGAAGGCCGTCTGGAGATCGCCCGTAAACTGAAAGACAGTGGCTTTTCCATAGCGGATATTGCCCGGATTGCCGAACTCTCGCCGGAAGAAATTGATAAGCTGTAACGGCGTGCACGAATTTCTTTATAAAGCAGTGCTCATTCGGAAAAAAGACTTATTCAGAATGCTACTGCAAAAAAATGATAATGAATGAGGAAGTGATATCTATAGCTTCCGGAAGTGTCTGTGATATTATAGGTGCGGAAGGAATATGTGGGAATCTGCGGTGTCAGTGACAGGGAACTGCATGATAATCTGGATGCCGAACTGCATGAGTTTGCTGAAGCGAGAGGAGTGTCATACGACAAGCTTTGTGACGATTTGAAAGCATATTATGACGGCTATCACTTTACACATCATTCTATCGGCATGTACAATCCGTTTAGTTTGCTCAATGCGTTCAAATATAAGGAATTCGGCAGTTATTGGTTCGAGACGGGTACTCCTACCTATCTGGTGAAACTGCTGAAGAAGCATCATTACGACTTGGAACGGATGGCCCACGAGGAAATGGACTCCCAGGTGCTGAACAGTATAGATTCGGAATCCACCAATCCCATTCCGGTGATCTATCAGAGCGGATACCTCACTATAAAGGGATATGATGAAGAATTTGGAATGTACCGTTTAGGTTTTCCGAACCGGGAAGTGGAAGAGGGGTTTGTACGTTTCCTGCTCCCTTTTTACGCGAACGTAAATAAGGTGGAATCTCCCTTTGAGATTCAGAAGTTTGTCCGTGAGGTGCGTTCCGGTGATTATGACTCCTTCTTCCGCCGTCTGCAAAGTTTCTTTGCGGATACTACCTACGAAGTGATCCGCGAGCAGGAACTACATTACGAGAATGTGCTTTTCATCGTATTCAAGCTTATCGGCTTTTACACCCAAGTGAAATATCATACAAGCAAAGGGCGCATCGACCTTGTCCTGCAGACTCACAAGTTTATTTATGTGATGGAATTCAAGCTGGACGGCACGGCCGAGGAGGCTTTGCAACAGATTAATGACAAGCATTACGCGCTCCCTTTTGCTTCGGACAGACGGAAGCTCTTTAAAAATAGGGGTGAACTTCAGTGCTGAAAACCCGCAATATCGAAAAAGTGGATAGTAGAAGAATGAAAATATCGAAAGAAAATAGAGTCCGAAGAAAAGAGGTGCACACTGCTGCAATATCCGGTGAAACTTGGTACAAGATCCGCGGAATCTTGTACCAAAGTTTTTGTAATCTTGTGACGGGTGGCGGCTAGTTCCTTTGGACATTGCAAAGATAACTTCACGTCCGTGCGGCGTGATCTCTTCTGACCCCTTGGCGGATTGCAGGGAGTTTACGGGGACACGGGGACAGTGGGGACACCCCCTTTTTTCCTCACACACGTATGCGTGTACTTATAAAGGGAGAATAAGTTGGGTGATATATTCCCTTGCCGTCCACACTTACCGGTACCTCTTATTTGGTGAAACGTTTGCCCAAAGGAGGACGGTGCTTTCGGTTATCCTCCCTGTCGTGCGTTTTTTTCAGAAGTTCCGGCCGGACATAATCCTGTGGGAAGGCAGGGGGAAAGATGATTTTCCCACCTAATTATATCGCGCGTGCGTGTGTGAGAAATTTGGAGTCTGTCCCTGCTGTCCCCACTGTCCCTGCTTGGGAGAGCCGGTGTGAACTGCCATCTTTAAATTCTCAATTTTTATCTTCCTCCGTATCAACGTTTCCTCGTCCTACGAGAGGAAACAAGCTCGTACCGGCTCCTTGCCGGAACGTTCCACGCCTTTGCCGGGATGATTTTTCTTATTATCCGCACTGTTGCTGTGGGAATCATAGACCATTTGTACGTAGTTCATCGCCCCATGGGGGGGTTATTGCCGGTGGTGGCCGGCATCCGCTTATGTATTACCCAAACGACACTCTTCGTGATTACCAGCAGGAGATGAAGCTCCGCCTCTTTGAGGAGTGGGAGTTTCATCGGAATGTGATGGTGCAGATGCCCACCGGTACGGGAAAGACGCATCTGCTGGCCGCCATAGTGAGGGAATTCCTGCGTGGTTCCGGCAGCCGGGTATGGATTGTGGCGCACCGCCGGGAGCTGGTGGATCAGATAGAGGAAACCGTGTCCCGGCACGGGATGAGCAAAGAGGACGGAAGGGTGAGGGTGATGTCCATCCAGTGGTTGTCACGAAACCGGAAGGATATGTACGAAGAACCAGAGTTGATCGTCATCGACGAGGCGCATCACGCCCTGGCGGAAACCTACCGGATACTTTGGGAGAAATATCCGGAGGCAAGGAAACTGGGCATGACCGCCACTCCCTGCCGGCTGAACGGCAAGGGGTTCACGGACTTGTTCGACAGCCTGATCACTTCGTGGACTGTCGCGGAATTCATCGGAAAAGGGTGGTTGTCATCCTTTGACTATGTGTCCATCCGTGCGAACAGCAAAGAACAGCGGTTGATAGACTCGTTGAAGAAACGGGGTGCGGACGGGGACTACCAGGTAAAGGAGATGAACGAGGTACTGAACCGGGAGACAAGTATCGGCCGGCTGTATGAGAGCGTGGAACGATATGCCCACGGAAAGAAAGGAATCGTATATGCTGTCAGCATCGCCCATGCCCGCCGGATAGCGGCTTGTTATAGCGCACACGGGCTGGAGTCTGTTGCTATCGACAGCAGGACTCCGGCTTCGGAACGCAAGGAACTGGTGGATGATTTCAGACGGGGAAAGGTTAAAGTGCTGGTCAATGTGGATATCTTCTCCGAAGGCTTCGACTGTCCCGATGTGGAGTTCGTGCAGCTGGCACGTCCCACGCTTTCCCTGGCGAAATACCTGCAACAGGTAGGACGTGGGTTGAGGAGATCGGCAAACAAGGAGTCCTGTATGCTGATAGACAATGTGGGTCTGTACCGCATCTTCGGTCTGCCTGCCCGGAACCATGACTGGGCGGCGATGTTCGAGGGACGGATGATTGGCAACGCGCTGTCCCGGGCACGGACGGAAGGCGGATTGTACCTGCCTGCTTTGTCATTGACGGACAGTGGCGGGCAGGAGGAGGAGGTATGGGAGATTGTTATGACTCACGACCGGTTGCTGGAAGCCATCCGGAATCGGGAGGAAGCAGAAGAGGGAAAGGAATCACAAGCCGCCTTGAAATCTTATCCCGACCGGCGGAGTAGCCTGTGGGGGCTGAAGCGTGGAAACAAGATAACAGTGTCTCCCCGTTATCTGCAAGTCTTTGACATTCAGGGAAACCGTGTGGCAGTCCGTTTGAAAGATGGACAGGCAGGAGTGGTGAGTGCCTCCGGGGAGCCGGAAATGATACTCGGGTATTGTCGGAGATTGAAGTTCCTGAAAGAGGAACTGCTGGCTGTTACGGATACTGCCGGCACGGTTTCCTACATGGACATGAAAACAGGCCGCACTTACCGGGAGAAGCCGGTGGTGTTTTCCTACGGCGGTGTGGAATTGCTGAGGGTAGGGGAGACTTTCCATAGCCGTACAAAAAAGCATACGCCTCCATGAACGGGTTGCATAAAGACAGCATCTGCTTTTATGAATATTACTTGAAGATACCGGATTATCGCGTACCGAAGTCCTGCAAGCTGGTGGATTCCGTATGGTCCACGGTGTTTGATGTGTTCGCCTGCTTGTTGGCAGGGGATGACGAGGAAGTTTATTGGTGCTGCGGCCGTCTGGCCGACCGGAGCATCGTGGTGATGGACGGGGCTGGAAGGTATTACCATGTGGAAAAAGGAAAGAGGAAGCGGTACATTGCCACTAACCTTCCCAGACCCGGTGAGCAGGACTTCGACACGGCTGTAAAGAAGCTGAAAGAGGAAGCCGGACAGCGGGCGGAGGAAACGGACCGGCAGAAGAGAAGGAACGAGGAAGCGAAAAGGCGGAAGAGGCTGGAGGAGATAAGAGATGCCCTTCCGTACCGTATGGGCATGAAATGGGGCTTGAAACTGGGGGAACGTATCATCGTTCCTCCCAAATACAGAAAGATTCTTCCTCCTGTGGGCGTTTATTGTGCTTTTGAAGAGAGCGCCTGCCGGTGGGGGGTGATGGCACTGGACGGGAAAGTGATGGTGGAAGCCTGCTACCAGAAGGTAGATATAGAAAACAATGGCACGGTACACCTGACCATCATTCCCGGCAAAGTGAAAACCGTCAAACTGTAAGTGTTTCCGGAATGAAACACAAATGACGAGAATGACATAAATTAAAAATCAAGATAAATTTATGCCATTCCCGTCATTTGTGTTCTAAAAAAAAGTGAGTATCTGCCTGAGTTTGCACATACATTCAGAAAGGTTTCTATTATTACAGAATTTTTTTCCATAATAAGCGCCAATTCTTTCTTTTTTCACATTTTTTTTCTGTACTTTTGCGCTCAAATTTTAAAAACCATTTTTTATAACCCAATATGGCAAATGTGATTAAATTACACAAAGGCTTGAACATCAACCTGAAAGGAAAACCCGTTCAGGAGTTCTTTGACGTGAAGCAGCCGGACATCTATGCGATAGTGCCCGATGATTTTCATGGCGTGACTCCGAAAGTCGTGGTCAAGGAACAGGAATATGTGATGGCCGGGGGAACATTGTTTGTTGACAAGAACCACCCCGAAGTGAAGTTCGTATCTCCGGTAAGCGGTGTCGTTACCAGCGTGGAGAGAGGCGAGCGTCGTAAAGTCTTAAGCATCTCCATTGCAGCAGCAAAGGAGCAGGACTATGAAGAGTTTGGAAAGAAAGATGTTTCAACTCTGACAGGAGAACAGGTAAAAGCTGCTCTGCTGGAAGCCGGACTCTTTTCATTCATCATTCAGCGCCCATACATCGTGGTGGCTGATCCGAATGCCCAACCAAAAGGCATCTTCGTTTCTGCATTTGACACTAACCCATTGGCTGCTGATTTCGAATTTGTTCTGAAAGGCCAGGAAAAAGATTTCCAGACAGGTCTGGACGCACTGGCAAAGATGGCAAAGACGTATCTGAATATCAGCGTAGAGCAGAAGAGTCCTGCACTGACCAACGCCAAAAATGTAACTGTAACTGCCTTCGACGGTCCTAACCCCGCCGGAAACGTAGGCGTTCAGATTAACCACATCAGTCCTATTAACAAAGGCGAAACTGTTTGGACGCTCCGTGCGGAAGAAGTGATCTTCATCGGACGCCTGTTCAATACGGGTCGCGTAGACCTTACCCGTACTATCGCCCTGACCGGTTCGGAAGTAAAGAAACCGGCGTATTGCAAGCTGAAAGTAGGAGCCCTGCTGACAGATCTTTTTGCAGGACGTGTGAACGGAGGTAAAAACTTACGCTACATTAACGGTAACGTGCTGACCGGAACTTTGGTGAAACCTAACGGATTCCTGGGCGCACACGCTACAAGCCTCACTGTGATTCCCGAAGGAGATGACCAGCACGAATTCCTAGGCTTTATCATGCCGCGTACCGATCAGTACAGTGCCAACCGCAGTTATTTCAGTTGGTTGTGCGGTAACAAGGAATATACACTGGATGCCCGTATCAAAGGTGGCGAACGCCACATGATCATGTCCGGTGAATATGACAAGGTATTCCCGATGAGCATTTTCCCCGAATATTTAATTAAAGCTATCATTGCCGGCGATATTGACCGCATGGAAGCACTTGGTATTTACGAAGTGGCTCCCGAAGACTTCGCTGTATGCGAATTTGTTGACTCTTCCAAATTGGAATTGCAACGCATCGTACGTCAAGGTCTGGACATGCTTCGCAAGGAAATGTGCTAAATAATTAAAAACTAAGAATTAAAAGTTAATGAAAGCGTTAAGAAATTATCTCGACAAGATAAAGCCAAACTTTGAAGAGGGCGGCAAACTCCACGCGTTTCGTTCGGTGTTCGACGGTTTCGAAACATTCTTGTTCGTACCCAACAGCACTTCGAAAACAGGAGTTCACATTCATGATGCGATTGACAGCAAGCGTATCATGTCAATGGTGGTTATTGCGTTGATACCGGCCCTGTTGTTCGGTATGTACAACGTAGGTTACCAGCACTTCTTGGCAGTAGGCCAGGAGGCAGGTTTCTTTGAAAAGTTTATTTATGGTTTCCTGGCAGTTCTGCCTAAGATTATCGTATCATACGTAGTAGGTCTGGGAATCGAATTTGTGGTGGCACAATGGAAGAACGAAGAAATTCAAGAAGGCTTCCTGGTATCCGGTCTGTTGATCCCGATGATCGTTCCTGTGGAATGTCCGTTGTGGATTCTGGCTGTTGCTACTGCGTTCTCCGTTATCTTCGCTAAGGAAGTATTCGGTGGTACAGGTATGAATATCTTCAACCCTGCTTTGATTACCCGTGCTTTCTTGTTCTTCGCCTATCCTACCAAGATGTCCGGTGATGCCGTTTGGGTAAGCACTGACAGCATTTTCGGCATTGGCGGCGGACAGGTAGTGGACGGTTTTACCGGTGCTACGATGTTGGGACAGGCTGCTACAGCCGCTCCGGGTGCAAGCGAACTGATTAATGTGAACGGTACTCCCGCTACCATGTGGGATATGGTTGTAGGTTTGATTCCGGGTTCTATCGGTGAAACCAGCGTTATCGCTATCGCACTGGGCGCTATCATCCTGCTGTGGACAGGTGTGGCAAGTTGGAAGACGATGTTCTCAGTCTTTGCCGGTGGTATCGTGATGGGATTGATCTTCAATGTGTTCGGTTCTACAGATAACATGATGGCTCAGTTGCCTTGGTACGAACACATCGTATTGGGCGGTTTCTGCTTCGGTGCTGTGTTCATGGCTACCGACCCTGTAACTTCCGCACGTACGGAAAAAGGTAAGTTCATCTACGGTTTCCTGATCGGTGTGATGGCCATTGTAATCCGTGTGTTGAATCCGGGTTATCCTGAAGGTATGATGCTTGCCATCCTGCTGATGAACATCTTCGCTCCGCTGATTGACTACTGTATCGTACAGAAGAACATCACAGCCCGCGAAAACAGATTAAAATCAACTAACAACTAAAATATCGGACATTATGAATACCAATAGTAATAGTTATACTATCATCTATGCTTCGATAATGGTTGTTGTCGTAGCATTCCTGCTGGCATTCGTTTCTTCTTCTTTGAAAGAAACACAGTATAAGAACGTGGAAATGGACACCAAGAAACAAATTCTGGCTGCTCTGAACGTTTATGATGTAAAGGATGTCGATGCAGAATTTACAAAATATGAGATTAAGGACATGCTGGTTCAGCCGGACGGAACATTGGCTCCTAACGACGGAGCGTTCCAGACTTCTTATAAGGGTGAAATAGCAAACAACCGTCTGCACGTTTTCGAATGTAATGTAGATGGTCAGACCAAATACATCCTTCCTGTTTACGGTGCCGGACTTTGGGGTCCTGTATGGGGATACATTGCATTTAGACCAAGATAAAGACACCGTATATGGCGTTTATTTCTCACACGCCGGTGAGACTCCGGGTCTGGGTGCGGAAATCACGACAGTTAAGTTTCAAGACCAATTCCTTGGCAAACATGTGTTGGAAAACGGTATTGTAGCTTTAGGCGTTGAGAAACATGGCAAGGTGGCAAAACCTGACTATCAGGTAGACGGTATCTCAGGAGGTACTATCACTTCTAAGGGTGTAGATGCGATGATTAAGGATTGCCTGAGCATGTACAATTCATTTTTAACTAATAAATAAGAGGAGGGTAAATAGAATATGAGCGCATTATTTTCTAAAAAGAATAGAGAAGTTCTTTTAACCCCGCTGGGTTTGAATAACCCTGTCACCGTACAGGTGCTCGGTATCTGTTCTGCACTGGCTGTAACGGCTCAGTTGGAACCGGCTATCGTAATGGGGCTTTCTGTAACCATTATTACAGCCTTCTCAAACTTCGTTATCTCCTTGTTGCGTAACACCATTCCCAACCGTATCCGTATCATCGTTCAGTTGGTGGTTGTTGCTGCATTGGTGACTATCGTTAGTGAAATTTTGAAAGCATTCGCATACGATGTAAGCGTACAGCTTTCTGTATATGTAGGTTTGATTATTACAAACTGTATCCTGATGGGACGTCTGGAAGCGTTTGCTATGATGAACGGTCCTTGGGAATCATTCCTGGATGGTATCGGTAACGGATTGGGTTATGCCAAAATCCTGATTATCGTGGCATTCTTCCGTGAACTGCTGGGTGCAGGTACACTGTTCGGCTTCCAAGTTATCCCGCAGGCTGTTTATGACTTGGGCTACTTGAACAACGGCTTGATGTTGATGCCTCCTATGGCGTTGATTATCTGCGCTTGTATCATCTGGTACCAACGTGCAAAACACAAAGAATTGCAGGAAAGTAATAATTAATCCCCGTTATAAAACGAAAAGAATATGGAATATTTAAGTTTGTTTGTAAAGTCCATCTTTGTGGACAATATGATTTTCGCATACTTCCTGGGGATGTGTTCTTACCTGGCAGTATCGAAGAACGTAAAGACAGCCGTAGGTCTGGGTGCAGCCGTTACTTTCGTGTTGATTGTAACTTTGCCGGTGAACTATATGCTGGAAAATTACGTACTGGCACCTAATGCGCTGGTAGAAGGAGTAGACCTCAGTTTCTTGAGCTTTATCCTGTTTATTGCCGTTATCGCCGGTATCGTTCAGTTGGTGGAAATGGCGGTTGAACGTTTCAGCCCGTCACTCTATGCTTCATTGGGTATCTTCCTTCCGCTGATTGCTGTAAACTGTGCTATCATGGGTGCTTCACTGTTTATGCAGCAACGTCATTTCATCAACATTGGCGAGGCAACAACTTACGCTTTGGGCTCAGGTATCGGTTGGGCACTGGCTATTATCGGTCTGGCTGCTATCCGTGAAAAAATGGCTTACTCTGATGTTCCCGCTCCTTTGAAAGGTCTGGGTATCACTTTCATCACTGTAGGTTTGATGGCAATGGCATTTATGTGTTTCTCAGGTTTGAAAATCTAAAAGGAAAGGAATAAGACAATGGATATGAATTTAATATTAGCTAGTATTGGAGTATTCCTTGGAATTATCCTTCTGCTCGTTGTTATTTTGCTGGTAGCTAAGCAGTATCTTACTCCGAGCGGCAAAGTAAAGATAACTATCAATGGAGAGAAAGAACTGGAAGTAGAACAAGGTTCAACTTTGCTGAACACCCTGTCTGTTAATGGTATATACCTGTCATCGGCTTGTGGTGGTAAAGGTTCTTGCGGTCAATGTAAATGCCAGGTTGTAGAAGGCGGTGGTGAGATTCTTCCTTCTGAAAAAGGACATTTCAGCCGTAAACAACAACAGGATCATTGGCGTCTGGGTTGCCAGGTGAAAGTAAAAGGAGACCTGGGCATCAAGATTGATGAATCTGTAATGGGTGTTAAGGAATGGGAATGCGAAGTAATCAGCAACAAGAACGTTGCCACTTTCATCAAAGAGTTTATTGTGGCTTTGCCGAAAGGTGAACACATGGACTTTGTTCCGGGTTCATACGCCCAGATTAAGATTCCTAAATTTGAAATGGACTACAACAAGGATATTGACAAAGACCTTATCGGTCCGGAGTATCTGCCCGCATGGGAAAAATTCGGCCTGTTCGGCTTGAAATGCAAGAATACGGAAGAAACAATCCGTGCTTACTCTATGGCCAACTATCCTGCCGAGGGCGACCGTATCATGCTGACAGTACGTATCGCTACTCCTCCGTTCAAACCGAAAGATCAGGGTCCCGGCTTTATGGATGTGAATCCGGGTATCGCTTCATCTTACATTTTCACGCTGAAACCGGGTGACAAGGTGACGATGAGTGGTCCTTACGGAGACTTCCACCCAATCTTCGATTCTAAGAAGGAAATGATTTGGGTAGGTGGTGGTGCCGGTATGGCTCCATTGCGTGCGCAGATTATGCACATGACCAAGACACTGCACACTACCGACCGTGAACTTCACTATTTCTATGGTGCGCGTGCATTGAATGAAGTATTCTATCTGCAAGATTTCCAGCAATTGGAAAAAGACTTCCCGAACTTCCACTTCCATCTGGCTTTGGACCGTCCGGATCCCGCAGCCGATGCAGCAGGCGTGAAGTATACCGCAGGTTTCGTTCACAATGTGATGTATGAAACTTATCTGAAGGATCACGAAGCTCCCGAAGATATTGAATACTACATGTGTGGTCCCGGTCCGATGTCTAATGCAGTCGTTAAGATGCTGGATAGTCTGGGTGTTGAACCTTCTTCTATCATGTACGATAACTTCGGAGGATAATATCAGGATCTCCTTTTATTAATAATGAAAATAAGCCCGGTAAAAGTGAACTTTTATCGGGCTTTTTCTTTACTTTTGTATAAAACGAAAATAAATATGATAGAGAACATACTAGCCAATTTGAAAATTGAGCGACTGAACCCGATGCAAGAGGCGTCCATTGATGCTTGGAAAAAGGGAAAAGACTTAATATTATTGTCTCCTACGGGATCCGGCAAGACGTTAGCTTATCTGTTGCCTTTGGTGCAGAGTTTGAAGCCTGGTATAACAGGCGTACAGGCTATAGTGCTGGTTCCTTCCCGGGAGCTGGCTTTACAAATAGATCAGGTATTCAAATCCATGAATACGCCATTCAAGGCTGTAAGTTGCTATGGCGGACGACCTACCATGGAAGAGCACCGTACCATCAAAGGGGTGCAGCCATCAGTTATCATCGGTACACCGGGCCGTATGAATGACCATCTTTCCAAACAGAATTTTGATGCAGACACGGTTTCCATTTTGATAATAGATGAATTTGATAAATGTCTGGAATTCGGTTTTCAGGAAGAGATGGCGACTGTCATAGGACAGTTACCCGGTCTGCAACGCCGTTTTCTGTTGTCGGCCACCGATGCGGAAGAGATTCCGCAGTTTACGGGGCTGAACAAGACCATTAAATTGAATTTTTAAATCCGGAAGAGCAGCTTACCCAGCGACTGCATTTATATAAGGTACTATCTCCGGAAAAAGACAAACTTGAAACCTTGTATAAACTACTTTGTACCTTGGGAAGCCAATCGACATTGGTTTTCTGTAATCACCGTGAAAGTGTGGAAAGGGTAGGAAAGTATCTTCAATCCAAGAAGTTTCAATGTGGCATTTTTCATGGCGGCATGGAACAGGATGACCGTGAACGCTCCCTATATAAATTCCGCAATGGAAGTTGCCATGTGCTTATTTCTACCGATCTGGCCGCTCGCGGACTGGATATCCCCGAAATAGAGAACGTGGTACATTATCATCTACCTGCCAATGAGGACGGTTATATCCATCGTAACGGACGTACCGCCCGTTGGGAAGCCGAAGGAAATTCATACGTTATTCTTCATGCTGAAGAAACACTGCCCGGATATATAGCCGATGAGCCGGAAGAATTCATATTGCCCCAAGTGCCTCCCAAGCCGTCCTTGCCCGAATACGTAACATTATATATAGGGAAAGGCAAAAAGATAAAATCAATAAGATAGATATTGTGGGCTTTCTCTTTAAAAAAGGTAACTTGAATAAAGACGAAATAGGACGGATTGATGTAAAGGACCACTATTCTTTTGCAGCCGTATCTCGCAAAAAGATAAAACAAACTTTGAATTTAATACGAAACGAGAAGATAAAGGGCATAAAAACACTTATTGAAGAAGCCAAATAATGACAATTTGTCAACTCTCGAAATGAAATGATTAAAGAATAATTCAAAAAGATATTTTTTTATGCTTTAGATCATTGTTTACTAGGGATGTAGTTACAAAATGAAAGCATAAAAATTCAGATTTAACTAATTTGAAAGAAAATTATGCGGAAATTCGTAAATTTATTAGCGTTTTTTTTGGAAAACTGAAAATAATGTGTAATTTCGCCCAATGTAAGATATAAACAAATTGTATAACCAAAACAAACTTCAAATGAAAAAGCATAATTTCAATGCGGGACCATCTATCTTGCCTCGCGAGGTAATTGAGAAAACAGCACAAGCCGTTCTTGATTTTAATGGTTCTGGTCTTTCCATCATGGAAATCAGTCACCGTGCTAAAGATTTTCAGCCTGTAGTAGACGAAGCTGTTGCTTTGTTTAAGGAACTGTTGAACATCCCGGAAGGGTACTCGGTACTATTCTTGGGAGGTGGAGCCAGCTTGGAATTCTGTATGATACCTTTCAATTTCCTCGAAAAAAAAGCTGCTTACCTGAATACAGGCGTATGGGCTAAGAAAGCGATGAAAGAAGCCAAGGCTTTCGGTGAGGTAGTAGAAGTAGCATCTTCCGCTGAAGCGACCTATACCTATATTCCCAAAGATTATACGGTTCCCGCTGATGCAGATTATTTCCACGTCACAACTAATAACACAATCTATGGAACAGAACTTCATGAAGACCTGGATTCTCCGGTTCCTATGATTGCTGATATGTCATCTGATATTTTCTCTCGTCCTATTGACGTTTCTAGATATATTTGTATCTATGGCGGTGCGCAGAAGAATTTGGCTCCAGCCGGTGTTACTTTCGTTATTGTAAAGAACGATGCTGTGGGCAAGGTATCACGCTATATCCCTACTATGCTGAATTATCAGACTCACATTGACGGCGGCTCTATGTTCAACACACCTCCTGTACTTCCTATTTATGCCGCTTTGCAGACTTTACGCTGGATAAAAGCTAACGGTGGTGTAGCAGAAATGCAGAAACGTGCTAAAGAGAAAGCAGACATGTTGTATGCTGAAATAGACCGTAACAAAATGTTCCGTGGCACAGTAACGGATAAAGCCGACCGTTCTTATATGAACATTTGCTTTGTGATGAATGACGAATACAAAGAGCTGGAAGCCGATTTCATGAAATTTGCCACAGAAAGAGGTATGGTGGGTATTAAGGGACACCGTTCTGTAGGTGGTTTCCGTGCATCTTGCTACAACGCCATGCCGAAGGAAAGCGTTCAGGCTTTGATTGACTGCATGCAGGAATTTGAGAAACTTCATTAATAATTATGTTCACCACAGATTATACGAATTACACAGATAGGAACAATAAATGGAATCTGTGATAATCCGTGCTAATCTGTGGTGAATCTTTTTAATACAATAAGACCATGAAAGTATTAGTAGCAACAGACAAGCCGTTTGCAAAAGTTGCAGTAGACGGTATCCGTAAAGAAATAGAAGCAGCAGGTTATGAACTTGTATTGCTGGAAAAATATAGGTGAAAAAGCCAAATTACTGGAAGCTGTAAAGGACGTTAACGCCATCATTATCCGAAGTGATATTATTGATGCCCGAAGTATTGGATGCGGCAAAAGAACTGAAAATCGTAGTACGTGCAGGAGCAGGTTATGATAACGTGGATTTGGCGGCTGCTACGGCACACAATGTATGTGTTATGAATACTCCGGGACAGAATTCCAATGCAGTAGCCGAACTGGCTTTTGGCATGATGGTGATGGCTGTCCGCAATTTCTATAACGGGACTTCGGGTACTGAACTGATGGGCAAGAAGTTAGGTATCCATGCATACGGTAATGTAGGTCGCAATGTGGCTCGTATTGCTAAAGGTTTTGGCATGGATATTTATGCTTTTGACGCTTTCTGCCCGAAAGAAGTAATTGAAAAAGATGGTGTGAAAGCTGTTTCTTCTGCTGAGGAACTGTATGCTGCTTGTAATGTAGTGTCCCTGCATATTCCTGCTACGGCTGAAACTAAAAATTCCATCAACTACGAATTGGTTAACAAGATGCCTAAAGGAGGAGTATTGGTAAATACTGCCCGTAAGGAAGTGATCAATGAAGCGGAATTAATCAAACTGATGGAAGAACGCACCGACTTAAAGTATGTTACTGATATCATGCCGGTTGCCCATGCTGAGTTCTCAGAAAAATTTGCCGGCCGCTATTTCTCTACACCGAAAAAGATGGGAGCCCAGACGGCTGAAGCAAATATCAACGCAGGTATTGCTGCCGCCAGACAAATTGTAGGCTTCCTGAAAGATGGTTGTGAAAAGTTCAGAGTAAATAAGTAATCCAATAACCGCAGGGGCGGATTGAATCCGACCGAATGCATATAGCTTATGTTTTCGGGCGAATGCAATTCGCCCCTGCAAGTAAAATCTAATACCTTTATTTTTATGGCAATAATAAAACCCTTCAAAGGCATCCGCCCTCCGAAAGAATTGGTAGAACAAGTAGCTTCACGCCCATACGACGTACTGAATTCTGAAGAAGCACGTGAGGAAGCGAAAGGTAATGAAAAGTCACTTTATCATATTATTAAACCGGAAATTGATTTCCCTGCCGGAACAGACGAACACGATCCTAAAGTATATGAGAAGGCTGCCGAAAATTTCCAGATGTTTCAGGACAAGGGCTGGTTGGTGCAAGACGGAAAAGAAAATTATTATGTATATGCACAAACCATGAATGGCAAAACCCAATATGGGTTGGTGGTAGGAGCGTATGTTCCCGATTATATGAACGGGGTCATCAAAAAACATGAACTGACCCGTCGTGATAAGGAGGAAGACCGCATGAAACATGTCCGCGTAAATAATGCCAATATAGAACCGGTATTCTTTGCTTACCCGGATAATGTGGAATTAGATGCTATCGTTAAGAAATATACTTCACAACAGCCGGAATATGATTTTATCGCTCCGGGTGACGGTTTCGGACATTCATTCTGGGTGATCGACAAAGAAGAAGATATAACAGCTATCACAAAAGCTTTCAAAGCTATGCCGGCTCTTTATATTGCCGATGGCCATCATCGCTCGGCTGCTGCCGCCTTGGTAGGTGCCGAAAAAGCGCAGCAAAATGCAAACCATCAGGGAAATGAGGAATACAATTACTTTATGGCTGTATGTTTCCCGGCCAACCAGCTGACTATTATTGATTACAATCGTGTTGTAAAAGACTTGAACGGGCTGTCTCCGGAACAATTCCTGACCGCTGTCAGCAAGAATTTTGTAGTAGAAGAGAAAGGCATTAAGGTTTATAAACCGCAGGCTCTTCACAATTTCTCTCTCTATCTGGACGGTAAATGGTACAGCTTGACAGCAAAACCGGGCACATACGATGACAATGATCCTATCGGAGTATTAGACGTGACTATTTCTTCCAACTTGATATTGGATGAAATATTGGGAATCAAGGATCTTCGTTCCGACAAACGGATTGACTTTGTAGGTGGTATCCGTGGCTTGGAGGAATTAAAGAAGCGTGTGGACAGCGGTGAAATGAAAGTGGCTTTGGCCCTTTATCCTGTTTCTATGAAACAATTAATGGATATTGCCGATACCGGTAATATTATGCCGCCCAAAACAACTTGGTTTGAACCGAAACTTCGTTCGGGATTGGTTATTCATAAACTGAGCTGATCAATATAGAACACGGACAGAAAAACAAACCTGCATTTTCCCTCTCTGTCCGTGTCCGTTCATTTCATATAATTTTTTCAGCAGCTACAGGTGATATAAATTCTTTTATATTTGTTGATTAGGTATAATCTAAATAAATAGATGTTAGATTGAAAGAATAAAGCACTTTTCCTTTGTTTATTGCTAACAAATATCTAATTTCGCGCCGATTTTAAAGCGTGTAATAAAAACGATGATTAACAACAAGACTAAAGGATTTCTCCTTGGGGCAATCGCAGCAGCCAGCTACGGCATGAACCCACTGTTCACCCTTCCTCTTTATAGTGCAGGAATGAGCGTAGACTCGGTATTATTTTATCGCTATGCACTGGCTATAGTTGTACTAGGTATCATGATGAAGATGCAGAAACAATCTTTTGCCATTAAGAAAGCGGATGTGCTGCCACTTTGCATCATGGGGTTGCTGTTCTCATTCTCTTCCCTGTTTCTCTTTATGAGTTATAACTACATGGATGCCGGTATCGCATCCACCATATTGTTTGTCTACCCGGTACTGGTAGCTATTATTATGGCTGTAGTATTTAAGGAAAAAGTATCGCCGGTCACTATGTTTTCCATAGCGCTGGCCTTTGTGGGAATTTCCTTGCTTTGTAAAAGTCCGGGAGGACAGACACTCAGCTTGGTCGGGATTACTTTTGTCTTTTTATCATCCTTAGCTTATGCTATCTATATAGTTGGCGTAAACCGTTCTTCCCTGAAGGATATGCCTATAGCCAAGCTTACTTTCTATGTCCTGCTTTTCGGTCTGTCTGTTTATGTGGTGCGATTGAAGTTCTGTACGGGATTGCAGCTTATCCCTACACCCTTGTTATGGGTAAACGCAATTTCACTGGCTGTTTTTCCTACTGTTATTTCGTTGGTGACTATGACAAAGGCCATACACTACATTGGCTCCACACCCACTGCTATTCTAGGTGCTTTGGAGCCTGTTACAGCTTTATTCTTCGGAGTACTGATTTTTGGAGAGCAGCTGACACCGCGCATTATTCTGGGCATTTTGATGGTGATTACTGCCGTAACTCTAATTATAGGAGGAAAAACATTGCTGAAAAAAAGCAAGATTCGGTTAAGGCATACTGGCAAATAAGATCGGATTTTGTATCTTTGCCCTTGTAATTATAAATTTTCCACTATGAAAAAACAACTGATGCAATGGGCAGGAGTGGGAATGTGGATGGTATTTGGTCTGTCCGCATGTTCTCCTACAAAAACAGAAATCGGAAACCTGAATGTCATTCCGCAGCCCCAAGAAGTAAGTCAAGACATTCAAGCCCACCCTTTTGTTATTAATCCGCAAACCGGTATTGTCTATCCGGAAGGCAATGAAAAGTTGCAACGGACGGCAGAATTTTTAGCTTCTTATATTAAAGAGGCTACGGGAATTACCGTCCGGACAACAACTGAAGCCGTAAAGAAGAATTCCATAATCTTGGCGGTTGACAGTTCCATTACCAACAAAGAGGGGTATCAACTGGAGGTAACTTCTGAAAACATTCATTTGAATGGAGGAAGTGAGTCTGGGGTCTTTTATGGAATACAAACGCTCTATAAGGCTTTGCCATTGACCAAAAACAAACAGGTATCCGCTGCCATCCCGGTGGGAACTGTTAATGACTATCCTCGTTTCGGTTATCGCGGTTTTATGGTAGACGTGGGCCGCCATTATTTCCCGGTTTCTTATCTGAAACAAATCATTGATATGCTGGCATTGCACAATATCAATTATTTTCATTGGCATCTGACTGAAGACCAAGGTTGGAGAATTGAAATCAAGAAATATCCCAAACTTACGGAAATAGGTTCGATACGTCCACGTACGTTGATTGACCGTGAAACCCAGACCTATGATGAAACTCCTCATAGCGGTTTTTATACACAGGAAGAAGCAAAAGAGATTGTCAAGTATGCCGCTGACCGTTTTATTACTGTAATTCCCGAAGTTGACCTTCCGGGACATATGATGGGAGCTTTGGTTTCCTATCCGGAATTAGGTTGTACGGGAGGTCCATACGAGATTCCTTGTAAATGGGGGGTATTCCCTGATGTGCTTTGTGGAGGAAACGACCGGGCTTTACAGTTTGCTAAAGATGTATTGAATGAAATTATGGACATCTTTCCATCTCCTTATATCCATATTGGTGGGGATGAATGTCCGAAAGTACGTTGGGAAAAATGCCCTGCATGTCAAGCTAAAATTCGGGAACTGGGTTTGAAAGATACACCAAAACACAGCAAGGAGAATCAATTACAGACCTATTTCATGTCCGAGGTAGGCAAAGTTATTAATGACAGAGGGCGTAAAATGCTGGGCTGGGATGAGATGTTGGAGGGAGGATTGGCTCCAGGTGCCACAGTGATGTCATGGACTGGTGTCAAAGGTGGTATCGAAGCCGCACGGCTGCACCATGATGCAATTATGACTCCTATTCAGTTTCTTTATTTCAGCAATCCTACTTACAATCGGATAAAAGGGACTAAAAGCCTTGAACGTGTCTATACATTTGAACCTGTTTCTAATGAATTGGCAGAGGATGAACGAAAATATATCATCGGTACTCAAGGATGTATCTGGACAGAATGGACGCGTGACAGTTTGAAGATGGAATGGCAAATTCTTCCTCGTATGGCTGCCTTGTCCGAGATTCAATGGACGGAACCGTTACATAAAAATTTCGACAGTTTTTTGAAACGTTTACCAGCTCTGCTGGCTATTTACCGGGATAGAGGTTATGATTTTCGTCAGGATATTTATGATGTGAACATTGATATCGTTCCGGCTCCCGATGAAGGAAAAGCCAAGATTGCTTTTCAGACTTTTGATGATGCGGAAATACATTATACATTGGATGGCAGCGTTCCCGATGTGCAATCCCCATTGTATACCGACACTATACAAGTGGATAAAGATGTTATCATACAAGCCATTGCAGTTCGTCCGCAGGGTACTAGTCAGATAAGTAAGGAGGAAATACATTTTAATGCAGCCACAATGAGACCGGTTACCTTGAATACCATTCCTCATAAATCATATACTTTTAAAGGAGGAAGTACCTTGATAGACGGATTATATGGGGATATGAATTATCGCTCAGGACGTTGGATTGGTTTCTACGGGACAGATATGAATGTGACCCTTGATTTACTTGAGCCTAAGGAAGTATCTTCAGTTTTTGTAAACACAATGTTGAACACAGGCGATGCTATCTTTGGTGCAACAGGTCTGAAGGTGGAAGTTTCTGAGGACGGGAAAAATTTCCGCAGGGTAGCCTCCGAAAATTTTCCCGTTGTGGAAAAAGGAACTAAAATGCAAAGCCGCAAAGACTCTGTTTCCTTTGATAAAGTAAAAGCCCGCTATATTAAAATCATAGCAGAAGTTACTCCGAAACTTCCCGCATGGCATTCCATGCCTGGCGAAAAAGCTTTTCTGTTTGTTGACGAAATAGGAGTGGAGTAAATTCGCCTTCGGAGCAATAGCTTTCTAAAGAACAAATACTAAACAAGAAACGGACATTCTGACAAAACAGATGTCCGTTTCCTTATCAATAACCCTTTCATGTATTTTCAAACTAGAAAGCTGTTCAAGAAAAAATGGCGATAGAGTGAATCTCTATCGCCATCATGTGACATGGAATGTCTAATTCCTTATGCTTTAGGAAGTGCTTCTTTTACAACCATAGTACGGTTTACATATTCTGCACCGTTCAATTGCTTGATAGCTTCTTTAGCTTCGCCATCATTAGGCATTTCTACAAAAGCAAAACCTTTAGAACGACGTGTTTCACGATCAGTAATAAGTTTTACTGAAGCTACTGTTCCATACTCTTCCATTACACCTCTCAAATCACCTTCCCTAACATTATAGTTAAGGTTTCCAATATACAAATTCATAAAATAAAAATTGATAAATAAATAATTAAGTAAACTTTGAATTTAAAAATTTAGTTAGAAGAATAGAAACGGTTCAAGTGTGAGATGAATTGAGTCAATCGAAAAACTATCTTTTTATATTCCGTTGTCAAAGGAACGATAAATAATTGGATTATCCACTATATTTCTCTTTTTATTTTGTATATTTTTTTAACCGGTGACTCTTTTTATACTTTTTAGGCTTAAAGCAAGAGCCTTATATCATTCATATTCACTAATTTTGTATTAATAGCTAACTTATAACTAAGATTTATATGATATTGAATGAAAGAGAAAGCCGCCATGAACATGTTCTGCATGTGGCCCGACAAATGATGACAGCAGCGCGTACTGCTCCCAAAGGAAAAGGTGTTGATATTATTGAAATAGCCATGGTGACGGATGGTAATATCAATATTTTATCGGAAATGATGGTGAAAATGGTTGCGGAGCATGGAATGAAATTCTTCCTGCGCGATGCGGAAAATATTCTGAATGCAGAATGTGTCCTGTTAATAGGTACACACGAACAGGCGCAAGGATTGAATTGTGGTCATTGTGGATATGCCACTTGTGTGTCTCGCAAAGAAGGAGTGCCATGTGCTATCAATAGTGTTGATGTGGGCATTGCTATCGGATCAGCTTGTGCCACAGCAGCAGACAACAGGGTGGACACACGGGTCATGTTCTCGGCCGGATTAGCAGCACAGCGTCTGAACTGGCTGGAAGGATGCACCCAGGTTTATGCCATCCCTGTCAGCGCATCCTCTAAAAATCCTTTCTTTGACCGGAAACCTAAAGAATAAATTTCTCTACTACCGCGGCTACACCATCTTCTTCATTAGAAAGGGTGATGTAGTCGGCGTTTTGACGGACTATTTCTTGAGCATTGGCCATTGCTACCCCCAATCCGGCATATTGTATCATAGAAAGATCGTTAAAACCATCACCAACGGCAATCATTTCTTCTTTTGTCATACCGATTTCTTTTAGCAATACGGCCAGTGATTGTGCTTTATCAATACCTTTAGGAACCAATTCCAAAAAATAAGGTTCGGAACGGAATACCCCCATACGATCTTTCAAATGTTCGTACATTTCTTTTTCAAGCACTGCAAGCCGCGTAGGTTCACCTACAATCAGACATTTGGCAATAGGAAATTTTATTGCCTCCAGAAAATGATCCACTTTCTTGGGAGTCATCACATTCAGAATAGCTTCTTTCAATACATATTCATCTTCCGGATATTCAGTCAATACATATTTTCCATCGTAAGTGACGATAGCAAAATGGTTGTCGGTGGCACATTTATACAGGTAAGGTAATATATCCGGATCGAGCACATTCTCGTACATCATCTCACCGGTTTTCCAGTCTATGATCTCACCTCCGTTATACGAAAGTATATAACCTTCGTATTTCTGCAGCTCTAAGATCTCAGCCAGTGGAGCCACACCGTATGTGGGACGTCCCGATGCCAAAACAATTTTTACTCCGCGCTTTTGCGCTTCGATAAGTGTACGACGTGTGTGTTCCGTTACCTCTTTCTTTTTATTGGTCAACGTTCCGTCTAGGTCTAAAACTAATAATTTATACTTCATATACTATTTAATGGAGTGCTTTTGCCAAATTCGCTGCAAATATAACGATTAAATTCATGGCTTTTTGCTACATTTGCTCAAAATAAACAAGAATCATGACAGAAATTTTATTAACCGTAATTATTATCCTGCTGATAATTAATATTGTAATCGCACTTACTAAAAACAATCGTCTGCAAACCGAACGTCTGGAAGGATTGCTACGCGAAGAAATGAAAGAAAACCGGGACGAACTGGGAAAAAATATTCGCGAACTTCGTAACGAACTGAATCAAACCTTGAATTATTCTATCCGTAATATGCAGGATACTTTGCATAAAAACCTGCTGACCAGTAATGAAATGCAACGGGAAAAATTTGAAGCAATGGGCAAGCAACAGGAAGCTTTGGTGAAAAGTACGGAAAAACGATTGGATGACATGCGGCAAATGGTAGAAGAAAAATTACAGAAAACATTGAATGAACGTATAGGACAATCCTTTGAGATAGTACGTTCGCAGCTGGAGAATGTACAAAAAGGATTGGGAGAGATGAAGGGTCTGGCACAGGATGTAGGAGGATTGAAAAAAGTTTTAAGTAATGTGAAGACACGGGGTACATTCGGAGAAGTACAATTAGGTGCCTTATTGGATCAGATGCTGAGTCCGGAACAATATGAGGCGAATGTCAAAACCAAGAAAAATGCAACGGAATTTGTGGAGTTCGCCATTAAACTTCCGGGAAAGGAAAATAATAATGATACTGTATATTTACCTGTGGATGCCAAATTTCCCAAAGATGTATATGAACAATATCAGGATGCATACGAAGCCGGAGATGCCGCATTGATTGAAACTTCATCCCGTCAACTGGAAATCACAATTAAAAAAATGGCAAAGGATATTCACGATAAATATGTAGACCCACCTTTTACAACAGATTTTGCCATTATGTTTCTGCCATTCGAAAACATCTATGCAGAAGTGATCCGCCGGACCGCGTTGGTGGAAATGTTGCAGAAAGACTGGAAGATAGTGGTTACAGGTCCTACCACCCTGGGAGCTATCCTGAATAGTTTGCAAATGGGATTCCGTACGCTGGCCATTCAAAAACGAACAAGCGAAGTATGGAATGTGTTAGGGGCAGTAAAGACCGAATTCGGAAAGTTTGGAGGATTGCTGGAAAAGGTACAGAAAAATCTACAGAATGCAGGAGACCAGTTAGAGGAAGTTATGGGGAAACGTACTCGTGCCATAGAACGTAAATTACGCCAGGTAGAAGCCCTTCCGGCAGAAGACAGCCAACGAATGTTGAGTTTGCCCGAACTGACTGATGATGAAGACGATGAATAAAAGGAGGATTTCAATATGAGCATGACGTGGGATTTTATTTTGAGATTGTTTGTGGCAGGCGCTTTGGGTACTGTTATTGGTCTGGATAGGGAATATCGTGCTAAAGAAGCCGGTTACCGTACCCATTTTCTAGTATCACTGGGAAGTGCTCTCATTATGATTGTATCACAATATGGTTTTATGGAAGTAGTGAAGATGGAGGGGATAGACTTGGACCCGAGTCGTGTGGCCGCACAGGTTGTCAGTGGTATCGGTTTTATTGGAGCGGGTACTATTATTTTTCAAAAACAAATCGTGCGCGGACTTACTACCGCTGCCGGAATTTGGGCTACTTCGGGCATCGGTCTGGCCATTGGAGCCGGTATGTACTGGCTGGGAATCTCAGCAACAATCCTTACGCTGATTGGTCTTGAGGCACTTAGCTATCTTTTTAAAAGTATAGGTATGAAAAGTTCCATGGTAGAGTTCTCTACAGACAATAAAGAAACACTGAACCGTATGGCCAAGAAATTCAATTCCAAGGAATACAATATTGTTTCCTATCAATTGGACGAAAAGAGGTTGGGAGAAGTAACAACCTATTATGTTACAATGGTTATAAAATCTAAGAAATACAATGATGAAGGTATGTTACTGACATTATTACAAGATTTTAGCGATATTACCGTTCACAGGTTGGAGTAAGCTTTTCCGGCTTGGTTCAAAAGCAGCGGGGGAGAGCTCTTATTGAAAGATTCTCTCCCCTGTGCTGTGATCATGCTTTTAATCGCATAACAAACATACTTCCTTCTCCCAGCTTACTGTCTACTGTAAGAGTACCATTATGGGCCTCGACAAAATCTCGGGAAATAGACAGGCCTAAACCGCTTCCTTGTACTTTAGTTCCGGGAACCCGGAAATAATGGTCAAAGATGCTTTTATGATAACGTGGATCAATCCCTTTCCCGAAATCCCGTACAAACATCTCAATGAATCCATCATCTGTTTGACGTGCCCCTATTACCACACGACCGTTTTCCGGTGAATACCGGATGGCATTGGAAAGAAGGTTGGTTAGAACCCAAGCTATCTTCTCACTGTCGACAAACAGTTTACCTATTTTGTCTTCAGGGTATTCCACTTCTATTTGAATATTAAATTTTTCAGCTTGTACACGATTAGCCTTTATTGCATATTCTATCAACTCTATAGGTTTGGTTATCTTAGGCTTCAACTGTAGTTTTCCTGATTCTACCTGGGTCATATTCAGCAACTCGCCGGTGATATTAAGCAGCCGTTCGCTATTTTCTTTGATACTGTTTGCCAAATCTTCCTGTTCTTCATTTAAAGCTCCGATACGCTGGTCTTCTAATAATTGCAGACTCATCATAATAGCCGAGATAGGAGTCTTCAATTCATGTGAGATTGTAGAGATAAACGTAGTCTTGGCCGAATCCAGTTCCTTAAATTCGGTTATATTCTTCAACATAATGACATATCCTTTTTTTCCATAGTAACCCATCTTTCCCCGGTTGGGAATACTCATGTATTTTACTTGGTAAAAAACTCTCTTTATTGTCCG
>ENA-OQJB01000125-OQJB01000125.1-human-gut-metagenome-genome-assembly--contig:-NODE-125-length-46925-cov-5.258152_pt1 | contig 46925 bp, 51 predicted proteins | sample MGYA00242599_ERZ504765 | MGnify/ENA primary metagenome ERZ504765 (study PRJEB26092, sample SAMD00036354) | human gut metagenome | host: Homo sapiens | study: EMG produced TPA metagenomics assembly of...
AAAACTAAAATACGAGCGGAGGCGAAATCAGTGAGTATTTATGAATATGATCAGGAAAAACATATGAGACAGGAACGGGAAGCTTCCTGGGAAGAGGGGCGAGAGTCTCTTTTGAAAGAACTCATTCAAAAGAAACTGGCAAAAGGATATTCCATCCCCGACATTGCGGAGGCATTGGAAGAAGAAGAGACTTTAATTTCCAAATTAATTCAGGAAATGCAGGAAGCATAATGGAAAAACAAAAATCTTCCCATCAGACAGTGCATTCTTAAAATGCCACGCCCTGATGGGAAGATGTTCTTTTTCTGTCAAATTTCCAAATCCAGCTGCTTCACACAGCGGTTCAAAATATAGCGAACTGGTCTGAATAATACCAGGCAGACAACCACATTGCTGATGCAATGAATGATATCAAACAAAAGTCCTGACGTCCAATATGCAAGTGCACCGGAAACACCACTGACCGCAAAATATGGAATGGTGCACAAAGCTCCAAATGTAATTCCATAAATTCCGGAAAGAATACTCCAGAACCATACAGAATCATTTTTTCTAAACAGCAATGTGATCACAGCCTGCACACTCCAGACATACAGGTAATTGATCCACCAGAGACCAAGTCCATAGATCATCCCTTCCAACAGGACAAATACATAGATCACAAAAAATACCTTTTTCTTCAGCACCAGCGTATAGACAATGAGCAAAAGTGTCACGAGCTCAATATTCGGAAGAAATCCAAGGGAAACCTGAGCAGCCAACAGAATAGCGCTTAGAATCCCCATTGTTACGATTTCCCTTGTCTTCATCAATATCCTTCTTTCAAGGTCAGTTCAAATTCATCTCCGTCTGCAACCGGTGTCTGATCTGCAGAAGTATTGACCTGCTCACCGGCTTTTGTAATGCACCACCACTGCTGTTTGGAATCATCTGCCTGTTCGCCGTCTGCTGTTGTGATAAACATCCCAAATTCCCCGTCTTCACCATCCACCAGCTTTTCACTTTTCAGTACTTCTCCGAGGTACTCGGCATCTGTATCATACTCAAATACATTTTCTGTCTCATCCCCATGAACAACTGTTACCTTGATCTGTTTTGCCCCTTCACTGACAGAAGGTTTCGATTTCTGATACAAAAATCCAGCCCCGATGCACAATACGATCAATACTGCAGCTGCTGCGATAAGTCCGCGTTTTTTCTTCATGTCTTCATCCTTTCTGATTTTCTTTTGTTTCCTCTGAAAATCATAACGGTATGCCTTTGCTTTGTCAAGTCATATCCGCTCCGGAAGAAAAAGCTCCGGGATCTTATCTCTGATAAAACTCGTCCACTGCGTCAAAAAATGCCTGAATGTTTTCAAGTGGTGTCATCGGCGGGATATCACATCCGCTGGCGATCACGAAATTCTTATATTTTCCGCATCTTTCCAACAATTCCAGTGTTTCTTTTCTAATTTTTTCAGGTGTTCCATTTCTGAACGTTCCCGCAGGATCGATATTTCCGATCACAACTGCGTCTTCCGGAATCACCTTTAAGGTTTCTTCGATGTCAATGGCATTTCCAAAACTATAGGCGCCTGTACCGATTTCTTTGATATTATCCAGAAGCGGCACAACATTTCCACAATTGTGATACATGATCATGAAGTTTTCATCCTCTACTGCATCCCGGATTCTCTGCACATATGGTGTGGAAAACTCTTTGATCAACGGTGGGGAAAGCAAACCGGCAGCAGGCTCTGCAATTGTGATTCCATTTGCCCCTGCCTCTTTAAATGCAAGCGCATACTTAATCAAAAATTCGGTTGCTTTCTCAAGTACTGTTTCCACTAATTCCGGATCTTCATAACAAAGGATCATGATCTCTGTCATGTCCAAAAGACGCCCTGCCAGTGAGAATGGTCCGATAATTCCTGCCAGAACCGGACGATCTGTGATCAGTCCTGTCACCTCTTTGATTCCTTTGACACATTCTCCGGTACGCCCTGCTCCAACTTCCGGAACTTTCAGCGCTTCTGCTTCTTCTTCATCATGTACCAGAGCAGCGGTTACCGTCGGAACTTCATCCTCACTGTAGCTGACCGGACTTCCAAATGCTTCTGCCTCTACCGACAGATCCATCAGACTGAATGCAGCTCCCGTTGGAAACCGTTTTGCGATCGCCTCCATACATAACGCCTGCAAATGTCCGTCACGCACCATTTCGTCCACCGTGTGTCCGGTAATCTGAATTCCCGGAAAAGAGAGGATCGGAGCTGCTTTCTTTTTCTGCACGGATCGTTTCTGCCACCCATTCTTTCATATTCATCTTCATGGTCATTGCCTCCTGAAATTTTTATTTCTGTTTTTAATCGATTTCTCAAATCATAACATTTTTCAAATCCATTCTTGTAGATTCTAAATGTTTTTGTTTGATTTTAAGATTTTCTATATTTTTTCTGCTTTTATTCTTCCGGAAACAACATATGTTCCATATAAAGCTCCTGAAATTCTTTGCTGGATGCCAATTCAATTTCCTCTGAATGTCTGACCAGACTTTCCCATCTTGCTTTCGCATCATCTGTCTCCAGACTCTTTTTCGCGCCTTGCAGGGAACTGTTTCCGACTGCCGTGATTTTTCCTTACATTCTTCCGGAAGCAATCCGATCTGTACTGCCTTTTCGATATCAAGCTTATATCCAAATCCACCTGCAATATACATCTGATCGATATCTTCACAGGAAACCTGATACTTTCGGATCAGTGTCTCCATCCCTGCTCGAATGGCTGATTTTGCCAGTTGTATTTCTCTCACATCTTTTTGATAGATCCGAATCTTTTCATCCTCTGTTAACGGAAATCCTTCCTTAAAATATTCCTCATCTAAACGTCCTGTTTCATCAATCCGCTCTGTCCTTAGCAGCTCACATGTACTTTCAATCACTCCGGTTCCGCAAATACCGACCGGAGGTTTCCCGCCAATCGTTTCTGTTTCCACATGCAGATCTGCATCCATCGCAACATGGCAGATGGCACCCGGAATGCTTCCGGTTCCACAGACAATATTTCCCCCTTCAAATGCAGGACCTGCCGCCGTAGATGTCACAAGGATCCTCTCCTGATTTCCGATCGCCATCTCTCCGTTTGTTCCCAGATCGATCAGTACTGAGATCTCTTTTCGTTTGTCAAATTCTAACGCAAACAGACCTGAGATAATATCCCCTCCGACATAGGTTGAAATGCCGGGAAGCACAACAACCGGACAGTCTGAGATTTCTTCTGTCCGCAGCAATTCTTTTAATGTTGTTTCAATGGTCTGGATATTTACGGGTGTAAATGGATATACTCCCAATGTTTCACAGGAATATCCCATCAGAAGATGGACCATCGTTGTATTTGCGGCAATGATAACCTGTTCCACCGGAACACTTACCTGTTTGATCAGTTCCCGGATTCCTTCTGCCAGACTTTTTTGGATCGTCTGCCTCAGTACTTCTCTTTTCCCATGATTCGAAGCATCGATCCTGCTGATCACATCTGCACCGAATGTTCTCTGCCGGTTGATTGCCGTATAGGTATCTATGATCTGTCGGGTTTCCAGCTCGATCAGCTGCATGGCAATGGTTGTAGTGCCAATGTCCACAGCAATCCCGTATCTTCCATTCTCCGTTCCTTTGGAGTCGGCATCGGACTGACCGTCCGCAACGACATACATTTCCTCTTCTTCTGTTTTCAAGATAATCCGCGTATCTTTTGTCACTCGCATGCAGCAGGCAAGCCGCCATCCTGCATCCAGTTCCTCCTGTGAAAAATATTTCCGTTCCTCTTCGGATGGTTCTTCCGCTCCCACCTCTACACGCACTTTGCATTTTCCGCAGGTTCCTCTGCCCGCACAGATCGCCGGCAGAAAAATTTCAGACTGCCAAAGTGCAGAAAGTAACGTCTCCGACTGCTTTGCCTGAATGATCCGCTCTTCATTTTCTGTACACACGGTCACGGATACTTGCTTCCCCTGTCTTTTTTTGCAGGCAAGATTCTCGCAATGTGCACAGTCATGTCCCGGTGAAAATCTGGTTTCTTTTTCATCCAGAAGATAAAATCAGACACAACGTTTTTACCGGGTCATACATATAACTTTCTTTGATCGAAATTCCTTCCTTTTCTGCATGGACCGCCAGAAAAGCTTCCTTCTGAATACTCATCGGAATATCCTTTGGAGCTTCGATCCTTCCTGCAATTCCTTTTTTCTTGTTTTTACACAGTTCAATGACGGTTCCCTCTAATTTTCGATCCATCTGAAATAAATAGTCGTCTGCAATGGCGTCCACTAACATGCCTTTTACATAATCGCCCTCGGCAAACAGCTGTGTGCTCCAGCTGCTCATCTCATGTCCGATAGAACACAATCCGTATAATACCTCTGTCATTCTCCTGCCGTTTCTCATCACAGAATGTTCTTTCAAATTTCCAAATTCCAACAATGCAACCGGTTTGATTTTTTCATATGCGCCCGGAAGAAGTTCTGACAATTCTTCCTGCATTTCCTCATATAACTCACTCTGTCTTGTGACGCCCAAACTTTCCAGAACATTTTCTGCCGATATTTCTATATTAAATTCCGTTCTTTTCATCGCCCTCATCCGCTTCTGCTTTTCTTATAATAAAATAAACCCTTTTTATTCAAAAAGAGTTTCTCCATATCCTGCAATATCTGATTGACAGTCTGTTTCCCACCCAAAACAGAACTGTTTTCAACTGATATAAGTATCCTGACTCACAGTTCCTCCTCCAAATCCCTTCTCATCTCTTCGACAATGGTTTTGATTTTTCGTCCCTGTTTACAGTAGGGGTAAGCCTGTACCGGACTTTCACCGGTTTCCATCATTTCTCAGTTGTTAAATTCTTCTTAATTGTGTTTTGCCATAACAGCCTGTTTTGCCACGTCTGCACAGGATGCCGCATCCGGTGTATAATAATCTGCACCGATCTGCTCGCAGAAACTCTGATTGACCGGAGCTCCGCCTACCATCACAATATATTTGTCCCGCATATTTTTCTCTTTTAAGTATTCGATACACTCCTGCATCTTTGGCATAGTTGTCGTAAGAAGTGCTGACATACAGATCAGATCTGCTCCTACCTCTTCTGCTTTTTCCAGGAAAGCAGGTGTCTCTACATCAACTCCCAGATCATATACCTCGAAGCCTGCGCCTTTTAACATCATTACTACCAGATTTTTTCCGATATCATGCAAATCTCCCTGTACTGTTCCTACCACTGCTTTTCCTACCGGCTCATTTCCGATTTCGATCAGCTTTGGCTCCAGAATGGTAAGTCCGGCATTCATTGCACGTGCTGCAACCAGTACTTCCGGAACAAAAACTTCATTGTTTTTGAATTTTCCTCCAATAATCATCATTCCGCTGAGCAGACCCTCATTTAAGATTACCTTTGGATCGATTCCTTCATCGATTGCCTGCTGCACCAGCGCTTTTACATTTTTTGCACGGCCTTTTTGCAAATACTCTGAAATTTCCTGAATTAACTCCATGTTGATTCCTCCCATTCATTTCATTTGTATATTATTATACCTTTCACTGAATAGAAGTTTGGTACTTTTTTTGGATTATTATAAATATTTTTCATTCTTCTGTCAATTTTTTCTATTTCTATCCGATTTGTGATATGATAAAAGAAATATTCAATCCAATGACCGATTCAGGAGGAGAATCATGAAACCGCTTTTATATACATTCGTTTCCGAAGAAACATTACACTCTATGGCAGTTACGTTTTATGCCTGTGTAAAACTGCCGATCCAGATTATCAATGAACACGGAAAAACACTGGTCTCAGAAGGTGAATCCCCACATTTTTGCCACTTGTTCCAAAAGCATCTTCCTTCCTATGATTCCTGTGAAAAAATGCACATTTCTGCCAGTAAGAAGGCGATCGATCTGGGCGAGGCCTATATTTTTGCCTGCCATGCAGACTTGAATCATATCGTGTACCCTTTGATCAGTAAAAATGTATTTTTAGGTTCCATCCTTGTAGGTCCTTTTTAATGGATACTCCAGATTCTATCCTTATTTCTGATATTACCAAGAAGTATACATTTTCTACCGAAGAAGCTCTGGAACTTTACGATGAAACCAGCAGTATTCCTGTAATTGCTCCATCTCTTGTCAATCACGTCAGTCACCTGCTGTTTTATCTGTTCTCCAATCTGATCACAGACAGCAAAAAGAACTCTTAAAAATAACGAAAAACTGCTTCAGCAATCCCGGATCAGTGAATCCATCCAACGCTATAAAGCCGAAAATATCCAGACAGATTCCTATCCTTATGAAAAAGAAAAAGAACTGATCAATCAGGTACAAAAAGGTGATGTACGCGCCGCTTACGCCATTCTCAATGACCTGCTTGGATATGTACTTTTTTCCCAGGGGAACAGTCTGGAAATTGTAAAATCACGCGCCATCGAACTCTGCTCTCTGCTGTCCCGTACTGCCATCGAGCGGGGAGCTCCGACAGACAGCATTCTGAAATTGAACAATCATTTTCTGCAGAATCTCCAGTCTATCCAAACAATGGATACTCTGTGTTACAAACTGCAGGAAATCGTAGAAACATTTACGGAAAGTATGTTTCACTATATTCCAACCAAAAACAACGAGATCATCAAACGTTCTCTGCTTTATATTTATGAGCACTTTAACACCCAGATCACGTTGGAGGAAGTTGCAGAATATGTTCATCTGCATCCTTCCTATTTCTCCAGTTTATTTAAAAAATCAACGGGATCCTCTTTCAAAGAATATCTGAATATGGTAAGAATCGAAGAAAGTAAACGGCTTTTAAGCAATACCGATTTTTCTATCATCGATATCGCAATTGCTGCAGGCTTTGAAGATCAAAGTTATTTCTCAAAAGTATTCAAAAAATTTACCGGATTGACACCAAAACAATTCCGATGATCCTAAAAAGACGCTGTTCCTATAGACATCTATAGAAACAGCGTCTTCTTTATTTAGATTCTGTTTTCAGCAAAGAATTAGTCTTCTTTTGCTGTACCGTCATAGAGATTTACCAATCCCTTCAGGTATTCGTATCTTTCCATAGCCTCAGCCTCATTCTGCGCGAAGAGTCTCTGTGCTTTTTCAGGATTTGCTCTCATCAGGGCATTGTAACGAACTTCTCCGTTCAGGAATTCCTGATAATCTCCCTTAGGCTCTTTGCTGTCCAGAGTAAATTTCTTCTCAGCTTCCGGATTGAATCTGAAGTTGTTCCAGTATCCGCATTCTACTGCAAGCTGTTCCTCTGTCTGTGCTTTGCTCATACCTTTCTTGATTCCATGGTTGATACATGGAGCGTAAGCGATGATCAGGGATGGTCCCGGATATGCCTCTGCCTCTGCGATTGCCTTCACTGTCTGGTTGAAATCTGCACCCATTGCGATCTGTGCAACATATACATAACCATAGCTCATAGCGATTCCTGCAAGGTCTTTCTTCTTCGTCTCTTTACCGCCGGCTGCGAACTGTGCTGTCGCACCTGTCTTAGTAGCTTTTGAGGACTGTCCGCCTGTGTTGGAGTAAACTTCTGTATCAAATACCATAATGTTGATGTCCTGACCGCTTGCCAGTACGTGGTCAACTCCACCGAATCCGATATCGTAAGCCCATCCGTCACCACCGAAAATCCACTGGGATTTCTTAGCAAGGAAGTCTTTATTTTTCAGCAGTTCTGCTCTCTCAGCACATCCGCAGTCACAGTCTTCCAGAGCTTTTACAAGCTTGTCTGTAGCTGTTCCGTTTGTTGCACCTACTGAGAATGTATCCAGATATTCCTGAGCTGCTGCTTTCACATCGTCGTTTACGCCGTTCTCTGCAAGTTTTTCTACAGATGCTTTGAGTCTTTCACGGATCGTATTCTGTGCAAGAAGCATACCATATCCAAACTCTGCATTATCCTCAAACAGTGAGTTAGACCATGCCGGACCTCTTCCCTGTGGGTTTACTGTATAAGGTGTAGACGGTGAAGAGTTACCCCAGATAGAAGAACATCCTGTTGCATTTGCAATGTACATTCTGTCACCGAATAACTGTGTGATCAGTTTTGCATAAGGTGTCTCACCACAACCTGCACAAGCTCCTGAGAACTCAAGCAATGGCTGTTTGAACTGGCTTCCTTTTACGGTTTGTCTCTTTGAATTTTGCAACCACTTCCGGTTTGATCGGAAGCTCTGTTCCATAATCAAAGAATGTCTGTTTTCCGGCATTTGCTTCCATGTTGCCCATAACGAGTGCTTTTTCACCCTTCTTACCTGGACATACATTTGCACAAGATCCACATCCTGTACAGTCATAAGCAGATACTGCGATGGAGAACTTCATGTTCGGCATACCCATCATGTCGATCATATCCATACCTTCCGGTGCGTTTGCTGCCTCTTCTTCTGTCAGCGCGATCGGACGGATAACTGCATGCGGACATACATATGCACAGCGGTTACACTGGATACAGTTGTCCGGCTGCCAGATCGGGATATCTACTGCGATTCCACGTTTCTCATATGCTGAAGAACCGGATGGTGTAGAACCATCTACATATTCATTAAATGCAGATACCGGAAGTGTATTTCCTTCCTGTGCATTTACTTTTGCCTGGATATTTTTTACAAAATCTACAACGTCTGCTCTTCCGCCTTCTCCAACGTGAGGAGTTGTAAGACCTTCATCTGCTGCATCTTTCCAGCTTTCCGGAACTGCGATTTCTACAACCTGTTTTGCACCTGCATCGATTGCATCGTAGTTCATCTGTACGATCTTGTCACCTTTTCTTCCGTAAGTAGCTTTTGCAGCTGCTTTCATCAGATCGATCGCTTCCTCTTCCGGAATGATCGCTGCAAGTTTGAAGAATGCTGACTGAAGAACTGTATTGATACGTCCGCCAAGTCCGATTTCTTTACCAATCTTGATACCGTCGATCGTGTAGAACTTGATATTGTGATTTGCAATGTAGCTCTTAACCTGTCCCGGAAGGTGCTCTTCCAGTCCTTCCATATCCCATGAACAGTTCAGAAGGAATGTACCTCCATCAACCAGTTCCTGAACCATGTTGTACTTGTCAACATAAGAAGGATTGTGACATGCTACAAAGTTTGCCTGACGGATTAAATATGTTGATTTGATCGGTGACTTACCGAAACGCAGGTGAGACATTGTAACACCACCGGATTTTTTGGAGTCATAGTCAAAATATGCCTGTGCATACATGTCTGTGTTATCTCCGATGATCTTGATGGAGTTTTTGTTCGCACCAACAGTACCGTCAGCTCCAAGTCCCCAGAATTTACAGTTGATCGTTCCTTCCGGTGTTGTTACCAGAGGTTCGTCAGCTTTCAGTGACAGGTGTGTCACATCATCTTCAATACCGATTGTAAATTTCTGTTTTTCATCGTTGTGATATACTGCAACGATCTGTGCAGGTGTTGTATCTTTAGAACCTAATCCATAGCGTCCTGTATAAATCGGAACTGCATCAAATTTTGTTCCCTTTAATGCTGCAACAACATCCAGATACAGTGGCTCGCCAAGTGCTCCCGGCTCTTTTGTTCTGTCAAGAACAGAAATCTTCTTCACAGAATCCGGAATTGCATTGATCAGTGCTTCCGCTGAGAATGGTCTGTAAAGGCGAACTTTTACAACACCGACTTTTTCTCCGGCTGCCATCAGATAATCGATTGTCTCTTCGATCGTATCACAGACAGAACCCATTGCAACGATCACGTGCTCTGCATCTTCTGCTCCATAGTAGTTGAACAGTTTATAGTCTGTTCCAATCTTCTCATTTACTTTATCCATATAATTCTGAACGATTGCAGGAAGTGCATCGTAATATGGATTACATGCTTCTCTTGCCTGGAAGAAAATATCAGGGTTCTGAGCAGAACCTCTCTGACATGGATGGTTTGGATTCAGTGCGTGTGCACGGAATTCGTCAATTGCATCTTTATTTACTAAATCTTCCAGATCTTCGTAATCCCATGTCTCAATCTTCTGAATCTCATGAGATGTTCTGAATCCGTCAAAGAAATTGATAAACGGAATCTTTCCTTCCAGTGCTGCACAGTGTGCAACTGGTGTCAGATCCATAACTTCCTGCACACTGGATTCACACAGCATCGCTGCACCTGTCTGACGACATGCATAAACGTCAGAGTGATCTCCAAAGATAGAAAGCGCATGGCTTGCAAGTGCACGTGCGGATACGTTGAATACACCCGGGAGCTGCTCTCCTGCCACTTTATATAAGTTAGGAATCATCAGCAGTAATCCCTGAGATGCTGTAAATGTTGTTGTCAACGCTCCTGCTGCAAGAGAACCGTGTACTGCTCCTGCCGCACCTGCCTCAGACTGCATCTCTGTTACATGAACAGTTGTTCCGAAAATATTTTTTCTTCCTTCTGTTGCCCACTCATCAATATGCTCCGGCATAACGGATGACGGTGTGATCGGGTAGATAGCTGCAACTTCTGTGTATGCATAAGAGACATGAGCTGCTGCCTGGTTACCGTCCATGGTTTTCATTTTTCTTGCCATTTCTTGTTCCTCCTTCGAAATTACATTGTAAAACGAATTTTTTACATGTAATCTCATTATATCTCGATTAGTTGTAAAAGTCCATACGAGCCGTCCCATTTCTTGTTTCTTTTTGGTGCAGTTGTCTGGTTTCTCTTTCTGATTTTCTTTTGGAAATTCTATTTCCATGCAGACCGGCTGCAGCTTTTCGTATAAAATAAAAAGCACCTCCCACGGAAGTGCCTGTCCCCTCTTGTATTCTCTTTTTCCATTTACCATGCATGCAGCCAGAATTTTCCTAAAAACCAGATAAGAAATGCAAAAATTGCCATCACTCCGATTGCAAGCGGAAGCAGAAGTTCACAGAATGCCAGAATAACTGCCAGTTTGTCTTTTCGGCTCATCTCGATCGGTTCCTGCTTTTTCTTTTCTTCACGCGCTTTCTTTTTGGCTTCTTTTCTGACTGTGCGAAGACCTTTTTCAAATTCGATTTTCTGCTTTTGTCCATCCGGCTGTGTGTCTGACTTTTTCGCTTTTTCTTCCTCTTCAAACAGCAGATCCGGCCTTGGTCCCTGTCCCAGTTTCAATAGATTTTTCATAATGCCCTCTTTGAAAAATGCCCCCGATGCGATTACCGGGGGCGAAATTTAAGTTTTCCTTACATTTTTTGTATTGTCAAAAGATTTCATACATAGTGACAAGCTACAAAGTGTTCATTTCCTACATCTCTGTACTCCGGTGCTTCCTGTGCACATTTCTCTGTCGCATATGGACAGCGTGTACGGAATTTACATCCGGACGGCGGATTCGACGGAGAAGGAAGATCTCCGCTCAAAATGATACGATCTCTCTTTCTTGTCGGATCCGGCACCGGAATCGCTGACATCAGCGCTTTTGTATATGGATGCAGCGGATTGTCGAAAATTTCATTTTTATCTGCCATCTCCACAATATTTCCAAGATACATAACTGCCACACGATTACTGATGTACTCTACAACTGACAAGTCATGCGAAATGAAAATGTAGGAGAAGTTGTTTCTCTCCTGAAGATCTCCGAGCAGGTTGATGATCTGTGACTGAATAGACACGTCCAGCGCCGATACCGGCTCATCACAGACGATCAGTTCCGGATTCAGAATCAGGCTTCGTGCAATTCCGATACGCTGTCTTTGTCCACCGGAAAACTCATGCGGGTAACGGTTGATATAATACGTAGGAAGTCCGCAGATTTCCATTGTCTCCAATACCTTTTCACGTGCTTCTGCCTTACTCATCAATTTGTGATCAAGCAGAGCCTCCCCGATGATGTTTCCGACCGTCATACGGGGATTCAAAGAAGCGTAAGGATCCTGAAATACCATCTGCATCTGCAGACGTTTTGCACGCATTTCCTTTTTGGAACATTTTGCAAGGTCCTCTCCTTTGAAAATGACCTTTCCGTCTGTGATATCATGCAGTCTTAAGATCGTTCTTCCGGCTGTTGATTTTCCACATCCGGACTCACCTACGATTCCCAGTGTCTCACCACGTCTCAGTTTGAAAGAAATTCCATCTACAGCTTTGACATGTCCGACTGTTCTTGTGATCAGACCGCCACGGATCGGGAAATATTTTTTCAGATTCTGGACATCCAAAATGATTTCATTTTCTCTGTTCATTTATACTTCCTCCTTTTCCGGTGCGTTGACAAAGCATGCAACATAATGACCGTTTCCAACGTGTACCAGTTTTGGTTCTTTTTCTTTACAGCCTTCCTGACAGAACTCACATCTCTCATTGAAATGGCAGTTCTCCGGCATATTGATCGGGTTCGGAACCTGTCCCGGGATCGAATACAGACGCTCATTGTGATTGGTCTTACCGATGATCGGTTTTGATTTTAACAGCCCGATTGTATATGGATGCATCGGATTCTGGAAAATATCCAGTACTTTTCCTTTTTCCACAACATTTCCGGCATACATAACAACCACGTAATCTGCCATCTCCGCAACGACGCCCAGGTCATGCGTGATCAGCATGATGGACATATCCATTTCCTCTTTCAGCTTGCGCATCAGATCCAGAATCTGTGCCTGAATCGTTACATCCAGCGCAGTCGTCGGCTCATCTGCGATCAACAGCTTCGGATTACATACCAGAGCCATTGCAATCATGATACGCTGACGCATACCACCGGAAAGCTCGTGAGGATAGCATTCCATGATTTCTTCCGCTCTCGGAATACCAACCAGTTTTATCATTTCCAGTAGCTTTTTGCTCTTGCTTCTTCTTTTGTTGCATCTGTATGGAAAAGAATACTTTCCATGATCTGATGTCCGACTTTGAGTACCGGATTCAGAGAAGTCATCGGCTCCTGGAAGATCATTGCAACATCTTTTCCGTTGACATGCTCCATTTCGCTCTTGCTCAGCTTCAGTAAATCTCTTCCATCCATCAGGATCTCACCATCCACGATTTTTCCCGGAGGTGACTGAACCAGATGCATCAGAGAGAGTGAAGTAACACTCTTTCCACATCCGGATTCTCCTACTACACAGACTGTCTCTCCTTTGCGGATCTCAAAATCAACGCCGTTGACTGCCTTGACAATTCCAGCGTCTGTATAGAACCATGTATGAAGATTTTTAAATTCTATAAATGCCATAACTTTTCTCCTTGTCAAAACTTACTTAGCGTTTCATTTTCGGGTCAAATGCATCTCTGAGGCCATCACCTACAAGGTTCACCGCAAGTACTGTCAATAAGATACAGAATCCTGCCGGCATCCACAGCCATGGACGCAGTTTGAATGTCATCAGGTTTGTTCCTGCAGATACCATCTGTCCCCAGCTGGACATCGGAGGAAGTACACCGACTCCCAGATAAGACATGGTGGATTCCATGATGATCGTATCACCGATTGCCAGTGTTGCTGTAACAATGATGATCGGGATAACATTCGGCATAATATGTTTGAAAATCTTATGCAGATCGCGGATACCAAGTGATTCCGCTGCTGACATATAATCCATCTCACGGATCGAAAGTACCTGACCTCGGATATACCGGCACGTACCGGCCCATCCGATCGCCGCAAGGATTACCATCAGATAATATACACGAACTCCGGTGTCCACTTTCCAGTCTGACATCATGGCACTGAGCATGATCAGAATCGGCATCGTCGGCAGAGACAGAATAACGTCTACTACACGCATGATGACAAAATCCACAACTCCGCCATAGTATGCTGCGGTACAACCTAATAATGCACCGATAAAGATCTGAAGTGCTGTCGCCGCCAGACCAACTGTCATGGAAATACGTCCTCCATAAAGAAGACGGGTAAAGACATCTCGTCCATTTTCGTCTGTTCCAAACCAGTGCTGTGCACTCGGCGGCTGTTTTGCATTCGCAATATCAGTTGCTGTAATATCTGAATACGGAGATACGATTGGTCCCACAATACAAAGAACGATCATGACTCCTAAAAAGATCAGTCCGGCGATCGCCAGCTTGTTTCTGGACAGGCGCTTCATCGCAAGTCTCCAGGGGGATTCCATGCTTTTATTCTCTGCTGCCTGTTTTGCAATTTTCTTATTTGCATCTTGTGTTTTTTTCACGTGTCCTCCTCCTTTCTACTTCAAACGAATACGTGGGTCAACCGCACCATATAACAGGTCGGAAAGTAAGTTTCCGAGCATTGTAAGTACTGCAAGGAACATTGTGAATCCCATCATAAAGAGATAATCTCTCTTTCCGATAGAATCCAGGAATACTTTACCGATTCCAGGCCATGCAAATACAGTCTCTGTGATCATCGCACCTGCGAAAAGTCCAGGGATCGCACCACCAACATAAGTTACAATCGGAATCATCGCATTCTTTAACGCATGTTTGTAAATTACCACTTTTTCCGGAAGTCCCTTTGCACGGGCAGTTCTGATGTAATCCTGATTGATTACCTCAAGCATGGATGTACGCACATAACGCATGGTACCACCCAACTGGATCACTGTCAGTGTCACAACCGGAAGGATCATATGAAGCACTACGTCTAAAACATAAGCCCCGCCTGTATTGTTTGCTCCGGCAGTTATCATACCGTCAAGAGGAAGAACCCCCAACTTGACAGAGAACACATGCCGCAGAATCATTGCCAGGAAGAATGATGGCAGTGAAATACCGGCAAATGCTACTACCGAGAATGTATTGTCAAAAATTGAATATTGCTTGGTCGCCGAAATAACGCCGATTGGAATCGCGATCAATAGTTGCAGTATGAACGCTACAGCAGCTACTAAAAACGAGTTCCATACAAATTTACCGATGACTTCTGTTACCGGAATCTTGTAACTGATCGAGATACCAAAATCTCCTCTGATCGCATGACTTGCCCAGTTTACGTATCTTTCCGGTATCGGTTTGTCTAATCCTAAAAGTGCTTTGTTCTGCGCTATCTTCTCCGCTGTGATGTTTCCGCCTGCATGAGCATCAACGGCATCTCCCGGCAGGCTTGCTACCAAAAGAAATACAACCATAGATACACCAATCAGAATAGGAATCATCGTGAGAACACGGCGAGTTGCATATTTCCACATTTGTTAAAAACCTCCAATCTTTATTTGACTCTGTTTTGCTCATGATCAAATAACTTAATTTTGCCCGCAGGAAATAGAACGAATCGAGTTCGTATCCACCCCCTGCGGGCCGTTTGTTCGAAGGGAAACCTCGCTGGATCCCTATTTGAGCTTCAAGTCTTACGGCTTTGTTATTTTTTTAGAGTACTTCGATTACTCAACTTCAATGTTGACAATCTTATCCTGCTGATACCATTTTACATATGAGCTCTGCTCGATGTTCTGTACACGAGTGTTGTAGCAGATCAGGTCACATCTCTCGTAAATCGGGTATGTCGGAAGATCTTCATTGATCAGTTTGTAAATTTCTTTGTATTTTTCTTTCTGCTCTTCTTTCGAAGTAGAAGCCAGTGCCTCTGCGAGCATCTTGTCCAGTTCTGGATTTGCATATCCTGTGTGGTTCTGAGATCCGCCTGCTTCCGGACTTGCAAATGTTCCTGTCAGATCTGGATCTGCTGTCAGTCCCCATGCCATGAACAGCATATCAAATGTACCGTTCTGAGATTTAGACTGCAGTGTCGGCCAGTCAACATACTCTGCCTGGAAGTCGATACCAAGCTGTCCGTATGCGTCGATCATCAGTGGGATCATAGTATCTGTTACGATGTTTCCAGACATTGCACTGAAGACGATCTTCATCTGTTTTCCGTCTTTCATCAGCTTGTCGCCGTCTTTTTCCCATCCGGCTTCTTTCAGAAGCTCTGCTGCTTTGTCAAGATCATAATCGTATGTTTCCAGACCTTCGTCATCATACAGCCATGAAATCGGCGCCTGAGGAATATTCAGTGTGATTGCATACTGTCCGTAAACAGCCTGGTTCAGAGACTTACGGTCGATTGCATGAAGCAGCGCCTGACGCACTTTTGCATCCTGGAAAATCTCATTTTTATGGTTTACTGCCACATATCCATATCCAAGAGTCGGCTGGATCTTCATGTTGATGAATCCTGCTGCCTGTGCTTCTTCGATGTGGTCATCATCGCAGACAACCTGATCGTGGATATCTACATCACCTGTCTCTACTGCCTGAAGCTCTGCATTTGTAGCAACAACTTTGAAGATCAGGTTCTTTGTCTTAGGCTCTCCCAGGTAGAAGTTCGGGTTTGCTTCCAGAGTCGCAGATGTTTTTCTTTGTACTCTTTCAATACATATGCACCATTCGATACATAGTCAACCATATTCAATGATTTGAATTTAGAAAGGTCACCTTTCTTGATCAGATCTCCATATTTTGCTGTAGAGATCGGCACTGCAGAACCTAATACATAAGGTGCACTTGTGTTTGCTGCTTCCAGAGTAATCTGGATTGTGCTTTCATCTACTACCTTGATACCGGAAATCTCAGTTGCACTTCCGTTTTTGTAATCTTCATATCCTACAACGTTTACTTTGGAAATATCCTGATATCCATCATAGCTTGGATCTGATACGACTTTATACCAGTTTACATAGTCTTCCGCTTTTACGTCTGATCCATCGTTGTATTTTTCTTTTGTCAGCTTGTATGTGTAAACTTTACCGTCATCAGAAACTGACATGCTGGCTGTACCGTCAACGATCTCTCCTTTGTCATCATTGACACTCAGAGATGCCGTTGTAGCTGTCACAACCTGAAAATCCTCATTTGCTTCCCAGTATACCGGGTTGAATACACCTGCAAAGTCTGCAACACCTGCGATCAGTGTGTCTTTTCTCTTTGCTGCTGTCTCAGGAAGTGCAGAAGGATCCTCTGCTTCGATCAGCTGGTTTGTTGCTTCTAATGAAGTATTTGTGTCCTGTGATTCTGTTTTTTCACTTGTTTTCTTATTGTCTGACCCACTGCCGCAAGCCGCAAGTGAAAGTGCCATTACTGCTGCTAACAGGCAGGCTAATGCTTTCTTTTTCATATTTTTTCCTCCTTGAAAAATATTTATGTTGATTCCTGCATTCCCCTATTTATTTACTCTATTTTTTCTTATAGCCGTATTGCTCATGTATGCTGAAAATGCGGAAACGAACATTCGTCATTGCCGGAGCTTATTCCATCATTGCTCCCAGTTTTTCTGTCAGTGTGCGTACGCATCCGTCTTCAAACGGAACCTGAAGCCCCACTTCTTTTAACATCTCTGTATAGAAATCACTTGCAGACAGCCTGCACAGCTTCAGATAACTCTGCCATGCCGCTTTGTAGTCTTCATCCATCCAGATTTTGTACTGCATCGCACAGGTCTGTGCCAGTACATAGTCTATATAATAAAACGGAGTATCATAAATGTGAAGCTGTTTTTGCCAGAAACCACCTTTTTCCATAAATGGATCTCCTTCGTAATCAAGGTGTGGTTTGTATTCTTCCTCCAGCTTCTTCCATGCCGCATGTCTCTCATCCGGTGTCAGATCCGGATTGCTGTAGACAATATGCTGGAATTCGTCCACCATGCATCCGTACGGAATAAATGCGATCGCATCTTCCAGATGCATCTGTCTGTATGTGTCAGCTTCTTCTTTAAAAACAAATTCATCCATGGTTCTGTAAAGAATTCCATAGACATAGAATGAATCTCTGCTGTCTCCATCGTGATATCCCAATGCTCTTCGATCGGATCACTTCCAGAAACATATCCCTGGAACGCATGACCACACTCATGTGTCACAACATCCACATCTCCGCTTGTTCCATTGAAATTGGCAAAAATAAACGGTGCGCGATATTTCGGAAGATATGTCATATAACCGCCGGCCTTTTTTGTCTTTCTGCCGAGCACATCAAAGAGTTCATTCTCCATCATAAAATCAAAGAACTCTTTTGTCTCCGGTGAAAGCTCCTCATACATCTTCTGTCCATTCGCCATGATCTCTTCCGGAGTTCCCTGTGGTTTTGGATTTCCGTCCACGAAATACATGTTCTCATCAATATAAGAAAGCTTCTGAAGACCAAGTCGTTCCCGTCTTCTCTCATGCATCTTTTCTGCAAGCGGTACGAAATACTCTTTGATCTGTCTGCGGAAATTCTCCACCTCTTCTCTTCCGTAAGAATTGCGGTTCATCCGGTAATATCCGAGTTCTACATAATTCTCATATCCGAGGAGTCTTGCCTGTGCCGTACGATTTTTCACCAGTTTATCATAGATCTCATCCAGCTCTTCTGCTTTACTCTGGAAAAACGCGCTGTACTTTTCATGCGCTCTGCGTCTGATCTCTCTGTCCTCATGTGTCATATACGGACGCAACAGGGACAGATTCAATGTCTCACCATCCCAGTCAATCTTCGCACTCGCAATCAAATTGTCATACCGGGTTGTCAGCGCATTTTCTTCCTGCATCAACGGAATGAGCTTCTCGTCCATGGCCTTGAATTCAAGCTCCATACTCTTAAATGCCACTTTTCCGATCTTCTCTTCCAGTTCTGCTTTGTATGGAGAATAATAAAGTACTTTTCTGTATTCAGTCTCCTGATTGCTGATCGTAGGCAGTACTTCATTATAATAGTCCTTCTCTTCACTGTAGAATGCATCAGCAGTATCTACATCACTGCGAATCATCGCAATCTGAATCATCGTGCTGTACTCGTCACGCAGCTCATAAAACTTTTGATGAATCGCAAACTGCTCTTCTCCGCTCTTTGCAGCCTTCAGTTCCTGTGTCAGCTCTTTGAGCCCTGCCACAACGGCATCTGTATCAACCCTCTGATAAGGCATCTCTGCAAACTTCATAGCCTTTCCTCCTTATTCTATCTATATGCTTTTGCCCTTTTATATTTTTTCTCGTTCCTAGTGATAATAAATCAACCGCGCTAAAGTGTTATTATTATAAATTGGTATTCAGATTTTTTATTATATACCACTTCCAACACGATTTCAAGCTATTTTTAATTTATTTTTGCAATTTCAATCTTGTTTCTTGCATTTTAGCACTTTTTAACTTCTATTGAGAGATAAAAGAACAAAAAACTAGCAGCGAAAGCACTGCAGTTTTTCGTTTTTGTCCTTTATTTAACAAATTTTATTTTCCTGTACTTTTTTTTGTCAAGCATCGAATATCTGGAATGATTTTTTCTCAGATACACAAGCAAAACACCTGTTGTCACTACCAGCACACCTGCCAGAAGCTGGGAAACAGGAAGTCCGATTCCCGGCAGGAGAAGCTGATCTGTCCGGAGTCCTTCGATCCAAGCGCGTCCAAGTCCATACCCGAACATATAAAGAAGGAACAACTCTCCCTCGTATTTTTTATGCTTTCGATATGCAAACAGCAAGATCAAAAGAGCACAGCACCACAAAGATTCATATAAAAAAGTAGGATGCACCTGAATGTATTCTACGCCATCGATCATCTGGATATGTGCTCTCATCTGCTCTGTCACATCAGAACTTCTCACTGCATCGATCGGAAGCCGCATCGCAAACAAACTGTCCGTATATCCGCCAAACGCCTCTCTGTTAAAGAAATTCCCCCAGCGTCCCAGCATCTGTCCGTTTAACAGGGCAAGCGCGATCGTATCAAAAATCTGGGGCGCACTCAAATGCTTGATCTTCGCTGCAATGATCACAGTCAGTACTGCTGCAATCACACCGCCGTAGATTGCAAGACCGCCTTCCCGGATATTCAAAATTTCCAGAAGATTGTCTTTGTACATATCCCAGGAAAAGAGCACATAATATAATCTTGCTCCGATGATCCCGAATACAACACCGAACATTCCCATATCCAGATAACTCTCCGGATCCTGTCCGGTACGCTTCGCCTCTGATGTCGCGATCACAAAGCCCAGAAGGATCGCCGTGCCGATGATGATTCCGTAATATGCGATCTCAAATCCAAATACCGAGATTGTCTTTCCGACATGTTCCAAATGGATTCCCAGATGGGGAAAACTAATATCATAGTGCATGCTTCCTGCCTCCAATTATTATACGTTAAAGCGGAATACGATAATATCTCCGTCCTGAACTACATACTCTTTTCCTTCCAGTCTTACCAGACCTTTCTCTTTGGCAGCCGCATGTGTTCCGCATGCCATCAGATCATCATAACTTACCACCTCCGCACGGATAAATCCACGTTCGAAATCTGTATGGATCTTTCCTGCTGCCTGAGGTGCCTTTGTTCCCTTTGTGATCGTCCATGCACGGCACTCCTGCTCTCCCGCTGTCAGATAGCTGATCAGTCCGAGCAGATGATAACTTGCTTTGATCAGTTTTTCCAGACCGGACTCCTCCAGACCAAGATCATCCAGGAATAACTTTTTCTCATCCTCATCCAGCTCTGCGATCTCCTGTTCAATCTGTGCGCAGACTACAAATACTTCACAGTTCTCTTCTGCTGCGTATTCCCGCACTTTCTGTACTCCGGCATTGTCTGCACCGTCATTTGCCAGATCGTCCTCTGTCACATTTGCCGCAAAGATCACCGGCTTGTATGTCAGAAGATTGTAGCTTGTCAGCCACTCCTGTTCTTCCTCATCGTCTGTTGTAAAGCTCTTCGCCATCTTATTTTCTTCCAGATGCTCTTTGATGCGTTTTAACAGCTCCAGCTCTTTTGCTGCTGTCTTATCATTTCTGGAAAGCTTTACCACTTTTGCGATCCTTCTCTCCAAAATCTCCAGATCGGAAAAGATCAGTTCCAGGTTGATCGTCTCGATATCACGCAGCGGATCGATACTTCCGTCCACATGTACAATATTACTGTCCTCAAAACATCTCACAACATGCACAATTGCATCTACTTCTCTGATGTTGGCAAGGAACTGGTTTCCAAGTCCCTCTCCTTTTGATGCCCCCTTTACCAGACCTGCAATATCTACGAACTCAATGGCTGCCGGTGTGATCTTCTTTGTATTGTACATCTCACCCAGAACATCCAGTCTGTGATCCGGTACGGTCACAACTCCCACATTCGGGTCAATGGTACAGAACGGATAGTTTGCGGATTCTGCTCCGGCTTTTGTCAACGAATTAAATAATGTACTCTTTCCTACGTTTGGTAATCCTACGATTCCTAATTTCATTTTTTCTATTTCCTCCTCTAATCCCGCGTCTCCATCAGGATCACGATTCCCTCCGGAAACGTGATCCTGACCGCCTCCTCTGCAAATGCATTGCTTACACAGAGACTGTCATACGCCGTTAATTTATGATTTTTCAGCGGATACTTCGCGCCCTCAATATTAAATTTCTCCACACTCTTTCCCAGTGGAAACACCGAAAAGTACGGTCCGTATGCCTCTTTCTTTGAAAGTGTGATCTCCCGGTCCAAGAGCCGGATCCGATTACGACTGTCCACGATCCGCACATCTGCTCCTGCATCCAGTCCGATTTTTAAACACTGCACATTCGCCCATATATGATCGATCCGATTTCCGGTCGCCCCCAGGATCAGGATATTCTTTCTTCCCAGATCCAGACACAAACGCAGTGCGATTTCTGTATCTGAGGCATCTTTGACCGGATTGAACTTGCGGATCGGCACTTTTGTTTCTTTCTCATAGTACCCTAAAATTTCACCGGATACGCTGTCAAAATCTCCCACAATATAATTCGGGCAGATTTCATGCCTGTAAAGAAACTCCAGTCCTCTGTCCACTCCTATGATAAACTCAATCTCCGGATTTTCCAGAACAGATCTTGCAAATTCTTCTTCCAGCATCCCGCCGCTTACGATCACAGTCCATCTATTCATTGGCGCTTAAAATCTCCATAAATCCTTTTACATTCTCTGCCACATTTCCTTTGAACACAGCAGAGCCTGCCACGATCACATTCGCTCCCGCATTCAGCACTTCTTTGACATTGCTGTGGTAAATTCCTCCATCCACTTCAATGTCTGCCTGGATCCCTCTTGCATTCAGCAGATTTCTTAATTCTTTGATCTTGTCCAACGACTCCGGAATAAATGCCTGTCCGCCAAATCCCGGTTCTACAGACATGATCAGAAACATCTCCGTTTTATCCAGTACCGGTTCCAGTGCAGATACCGGTGTATTCGGTTTAATCGATACTCCCGCCTTCATTCCGCATGCATGGATCTTATCCACAGTTTCCACCAGATTCTCACATGCTTCTACATGAACCGTCAGAATATCAGCTCCTGCTTTTGCAAAATCTTCCACATAACGAATCGGCTCTGTAACCATCAGATGCACATCCATCACCTGCTGTGTATGCCCTTTGATGGATGCAAGAACCGGCATTCCGAAAGAAATACTCGGCACAAACATTCCATCCATCACATCAAAATGGATATACTCCGCTCCTGCTGCTTCTGTCTCTTTTAACTGCTCGCCAAGTCTTTTAAAGTCTGCCGACAAAATCGATGGTGCAATTCTGTTTTTCATAAATCAATACCTCTTCTTTTCTTTCAATTCTGTATACATCTCCAGATAATTTTTATATCGGATCGGATGGATTTTTCCCTCTTCCAGCGCCTCTTTTACCGCACATCCCGGTTCATGCACGTGATCGCATCCCTGAAACCGGCACTGCCCTTCATAGGAAGCAAATTCCCGAAAATAGTACTTCAATTCTTCTTTTTCAAAATCATTGACATAAAGCGAGCTGAATCCCGGCGTATCCATAATGTAGGAATCCGCATCTACTGCGATCAGCTCAGAATGCCTTGTGGTATGCTTTCCACGTTCAATCTTTCTGCTGATCGTTCCGGTTTCCATCTGCACCTGATTCTGAAGCAGATTGATCAGAGACGATTTCCCGACTCCGGAAGGTCCTGCGATCGCCGTTGTCTTTTTCAGCAGAAGACGACGGATTTCTTCTATATTCTCCTGCTCCAGTGCACTGGTAAATACGATCGGATATCCACATTTCTCATAGATTGCTTCTAATTCTGCAATTTCCGGACTGGTCGCAATGTCTTTCTTATTAAAACACAAAACTACCGGTATCTCTTTTCGCTCCATCATGACCAGAAACCGGTCCAGAAGATTGAAATGCGGCGTCGGCTTTGTCACTGCGAACACCACCAGTGCCTGATCGATGTTTGCCACTGCCGGACGGATCAGCTCATTCTTTCTGGGAAAAATCTCCACAATATTCCCTGTCTTATTTTCTTCATCCAGTATTTCTATTCGGACATTGTCCCCTACTAAAGGCTTGATCTTCTCTTTTCGGAACACGCCTTTTGCCTTACACTCATAAACACCGGATTCTACTACGTTTACGTAGTAGAATCCGGCAATTCCCTTGATTATTTTTCCCTGCATAATTTCCTCTGCTGTCAGTGGTTCGCTCCTGACGATGAACCACCGTTTGATCCGCTGTCATTTCCATTATTGTTATCTCCGTCTGTCGGCGGATCCGGTGTCACATTTTCCGGTCCGAGACTGACCACAATATCAACTGTTGACCCTTTTTCGATCTGACTTCCAGGTGTCACAGACTGACTGATTACATATCCTTTTGTAACAGTAGAATCATAAGATTCTGTCACATTCGCTGTCAGACCTAATCCGGAAAGCTTTGCTTCTGCCTGACTTCTTGTCAGACCGGAGAGAGTCGGTACTTCTACAGTCTCTGTCTTCTTGCCTTTGCTCAGAACATAATTGACAGTCGTTCCTTTTCCACCTGTTCACCGGCTGCCGGCACTGTCCGGATAATGGTGCCTTCCTCATACTCATCACTATACTCACTGGAGCTTTCACTTCCAAGTGTCAGTCCCACTCCCTGCAGCGTAGTCTGGGCACTGTCCGGATCCACACCGGATACATTCGGTACACTGATCTTCTCTTTACCCATGCTGACAACCATTGTCACTGTATTGCCCTCTGCCCACTCTGTTCCGGCTGTCGGATTTGTGGAAATCACATAGCCCTGCGGTACACTGTCGCTGTAATCTGTCTCAGATGCCACAACAAATCCTTTGTCTTCCAGCTGCTTTTGTGCATCCGCCTCAGATTTTCCTGTTACATCCGGTACCTTGGCAGTTTTTTCTGCCGGTCCGCTGCTGATCTTCACAGTGACCGTCGAATTCTCTTTTACTTTTTCTCCTGGTTTTGGATCCTGTTCCGCAATCTCGCCTTTTTCATATTTGTCTGAAGCGACCTGACCTGCTGACTGATATCCGATGTTCTTCTTTGTGAGTTCTTTTCTTGCCTCTTCTTCCGTCATTCCCCGAATATCCGGTACAGAAACCTTCTTTTCCTTCTCTTCGGTCACTACCTTGTCAGGCATGAATCCACCGACTGCCTTACTGATTCCAAAGATCACTCCGATCGCAACAATAACTGCCACAACGATCATCAAAATCTTTGTGACCTTTTTCATCTGTGGATCGACTTCTTCTTTTTTGCCTTTTCTGCCATCTTCCCGACGATTTCTTCGATCGTATGAATCCTCATCATACTCCTCGTCGTCATAGGATTCGTCCGGATCATCATAGTCCTCACCGTCATAATCCCGATTCTGAACTCTTGCGATCTCCTGCGTATCCATGACCACAGTCTCATCCACATTGTTCACTTTGGGTCCGTTTGAAATAAATCCTCCCTGCGGATCTACCAGTGCCCGTTTCAGATCAAGCAAAAGCTCTTCACAGTTCTGATACCGATACATAGGACTCTTCTGTGTACATTTTAAAATAATCTTCTCCAGGCTCTTTGGCGTATCCGGCACTTCCACAATTGGAGAAATGATTTCCTCCTGCAAGTGCTTGATCGCCACAGTGACCGTAGACTCGCCATCAAACGGAACATGCCCTGTCACCATTTCATACATACTGATACCGGCAGAATAAATATCACTTTTTTCATCTACCACGCCGCCCCTTGCCTGCTCCGGCGATGTGTAATGAACCGATCCCATCACGCTGGTGCTGATCGTATTGGACGAAGTCGTTGCTCTTGCAATTCCAAAATCTGTAACCTTTACTTTTCCGTCTTTTGAAATAATGATATTCTGCGGTTTGATATCCCGATGTATGATATGCTGGTTGTGGGCTGCCTGAATTCCCGTCACCATCTGAATGGAAATGCTGATCGTCTCTTTTGCAGAGAGTCTGCCTTTTTTCTCGATATATTCTTTTAATGTGATGCCTTCCACAAGCTCCATCACCATATAATAAACTCCGCGGTCCTGCCCCACATCATATACGTTAACTACGTTCGGATGCATCAGACCTGCTGCTGCCTGGGCTTCGCTTAAGAACTTTTTGATAAAAGTCTCATCTGAGCGAAAATCGCTCTTCAGCACCTTGATCGCCACATACCGGTTCAGCTTATGATCTTTGCCCTTATACACATCCGCCATACCGCCGGAACCGATACGATCCAGGATCTCATAGCGCTTTCCTAAAAAGATACCTTCTTTTAACATATACTCACCTCATCTGCGAACGGCTCTACCAGTACGATCCCGATATTATCCGTACCGCCGTTCTCTTTTGCCGTTTCTACCAGAGACTGTGCGGATTCCACAATATCTCTGCCCCCCTGTACAATATGGAACAGCTCTTCATCCTCCACCATATTGCTGAGTCCGTCTGTACACATCAGAATGATGTCTCCCTTTTTCAGACGGTGCTCATAAAAATCAACCTCTACGCTGTCTTTTGCACCGATTGCTCTCGTAATGATATTTTTATCCGGATGATGCTTTGCTTCCTCCGGCTTGATCCCGCCAAGGCGTACCATCTCTTCCACCAGAGAATGATCTTTTGTAAGCTGTACGATTCCCTGATTGATCAGATACAGCCTGCTGTCTCCCACGTTTGCAAAATACATCATCTGGTTGACGATCGTTGCCAGCACTACCGTAGTCCCCATCCCCTTTAAATGAGGATCCTCGGAAGCTTTTTTGATGATCTCTCTGTTGGCTGTCTTGATCGCCGAAACAAGCGCTCTCTCTACGTCCTGCTCGCTGGTATTCTCCAGCTCGCGTTTTAAAACTTCCACTGTATACTTGGAAGCATAATCACCTGCCTGATGACCGCCCATTCCGTCTGCTACAACAAACAGATTCGGAAGAGGTCCCAGAGGATTGTCTGTCATATAGACATAGTCTTGATTCACTTGTCTTACCATCCCAACATCTGTAATGGAAAATGTCTTCATACGCTCTCTCCTTTACTCATTCTCTGTTTTTACATAGCGTCTTCTGAGCTGACCACAGGCGCCGTCAATATCTGCGCCCATTTCTCTTCTTATAGTAACATTTATTCCGCTTTTTTCAAGTTTATTTTTGAAATTCAACGCATTTTTGCGGGAAGGCTGCTGAAAATCACGCTCTTTGATCGGATTGACCGGAATCAGATTCAAATGGCAGTTGCGGGATTTTAAGATTCCGATCAGTTCCTCTGCATCTTCCTGTGTGTCATTCACTCCGTGAACAAGGCTGTATTCAAAAGTCACCCTTCTTCCTGTCTCCTGAAAATAAAAATCACATGCTTTGAGCACTTCCTGCAAGTCATATTTATTTGCCACCGGCATGAGCTGCTTTCTCTTTTCCTGAGTAGAGCCGTGCAGAGAAAGTGCCAGTGTGATCTGCAGATGCTCCATGGCAAGCTCGCGGATCTTCGGCACGATCCCACAGGTGGAAACCGTGAGATTTCTCTGGCTGATATGCAGTCCGTGTTCATCTGTAAGCATACGGACAAATGTCAGGAAATTCTCATAATTATCCATGGGTTCTCCGGTTCCCATCACAACAACATTGGAGACTCTTTCTCCTGTGATCTTCTGGATTTGATAAATCTGCCCCAGCATCTCAGACGGCGACAGATTTCTCTCCAGCCCACCGATGGTAGAAGCACAGAATCTGCATCCCATCCGGCAGCCCACCTGAGAAGAAATGCAGACGGAATTTCCGTGCTTGTAGCGCATCAGCACACTTTCCACCACATTTCCGTCAGAAAGCTGAAATAAAAACTTATTCGTTGCGTCAATCTTCGAAATCTGACGCTCCAGCATTTTTACCGGAAGGATCTCATATTCCGCCTCCAGTTTTTCCCGGAGCGCTTTGGAGAGATTCGTCATCTCTTCAAAACTGTCAGCAAGCTTTACATGCAGCCATTCATAAATCTGCTTTGCACGAAATTTCTTTTCCCCGATCTGTTCCATCTCTGCGGCCAATTGTTCATATGTATATGCGCGAATATCTTTCTTCATCCTTTTTCTATCCTTTTATTTCTTTCCAAATCTGGCAATAAAAAAGCCGTCACTTTTATGAATTCCCGGGAGCAGCTGCAGACATCCTGCTTCTTCCACACTATTCTGAAGAGTGCTGCACAGTCTGTCCGCGATCGGATCCAGTACAAATTCCGGAAATTCTTTTAAAAACCAGTGTACATTTTCTATATTTTCTGCCGGATTGATCGTACAGGTGCTGTAGATCAGCGTTCCTCCCGGCCGGACATAGGACGCAGCATTTTTCAGAATCTCCCTCTGCAGTCCTGCCAGCTCTTTGGTGCTCTGTTCGGTTGCTTTATATTTTAAATCTGTCTTTTTTGCAAGAACCCCTAATCCGGAACAGGGCAGATCTGCAATCACAAGATCCGCCGCATCTTTTACATCCGCATCACAGACAGTCGCATCTTTTTGTACTGCGTGAATATTCGTAAGACCGCTTCTCTCGATATTTTCCGTGATCAATCCTACTTTATACAGGCTTAGATCTCTGGCTTCTACACTTCCTGTTCCCCGCAGTTTTTCTGCAACATGAAGTGCTTTTCCGCCCGGTGCCGCACAGACATCGATCACCCGATCCCCTTTCTTTGGATCTGCGAGTTCTCCCACCAGCATGGAACTGATATCCTGGACATAAAACTCTCCCTTTTGAAAACTTTCCAGCTCTGAAAGATGATCATAGTCCTGAATCCAGAACGCGTAGGACAGATATGGATGCGGCGTTACCGTAACCCCTTCCTTTTGCAGGCTTTCTTTCAGATTTTCCGGCGTTGTCTTTGCCAGATTACACCGGATCGTCACCGGTGTCTCTTCCTGGAAGGCCTGCAGCATGGATTCGATCACATCCAGATCATAAGTCTTCTTCCACAATTTTAAAATCCACTCCGGCATGGAATACACAACAGACAGCCGTTCGATCCCCTCTGTGGGATACTCTACCTGATCCAGACCTCGCGCCACATTGCGGAGCACTCCGTTTACAAATCCACGCAGGGTGCCGAATCCTTTTTTCACTGCCAGCTTTACTGCCTCGTTGCACACTGCCGAATCCGGCACGCTGTCCATATACTTCAGCTGATATACAGCACTTCTCAAAATATTGCGGATAACCGGCTTCATCTTGTTGACCTTCACTTTGGAAAACTGATTCAAAATATAATCCAGTTCGATCATGTGCTCCAGTGTTCCTTCAGTCACTCTCGTGATAAATGCGCGTTCCTTTTTCTCCAGATACTGATATTTTTCCAGGACGGCATTCAATGCAAGATGGCTGTAGACATTCTGCTGTGTCACCTCCATCAGGATCGCCAGCACCAGTTCTCTCTCTGTCACCTGTTTAGTCATCTCTTCTTCCTCCGCTTATGATCAACAGACGAAGCAGCTGCAGAATCATAGATGCGGCACTTGCCACATACGTCATCGCTGCCGCCCGTAGCACTGCCTTTGTCTGACTTAATTCTTCCGGATATAACATTCCGGATGTTTCCAAAATACGGATTGCACGGCTGGAGGCATTAAATTCTACCGGCAATGTCACGATCTGAAACAGCACTGCAGCCGAAAACAGCAAAATTCCGAGATTGATCAGCAGACTTGCTGTATTTCCATTCATGAATAATCCGATAATGATCAGCGGCCAGGCTGCCATAGAGCCGAAATTCGCAACAGGTACCAGAGCACCTCTGATCTGAAGAGGCGCATACCCTTTCGCATGCTGGATTGCATGCCCGCATTCATGCGCAGCCACACCGATGGCGGCCACCGATGCTGAGTTATAGGTTGCATCAGAAAGCCCCAGCGTCTTATTTGCCGGATTATAATGATCTGTCAGATTGCCCGGAATGTGATGTACTGTTACATCATAAATCCCGTTTGCATGCAGGATTCGCTCTGCTGCATCCTTCCCTGTCATACCGGACCGGCTCCGCACCTGTGCATATCTTCGATAGGTACTGTTGACATGCGCCGAAGCTGCCATACATATTACGGCTCCGATAATCACTAATATATAAGTAGGATCATAGTAAAAAACATGCTCTTCCTCCAATCCTTTTATTTATGAATGAAACAACGTTCCTTCTTCGAGATGATATCCTCTTAAAAATGCATCTGTCTTCATTCTCTTCTTTCCCGGAATCTGCAATTCCTGTACGATTAAAGTTCCATCTCCTGTCTGCACAGAAAAACTGTCTTTTGTCACATCTGTAACCGTTCCCGGCTGTGCCTTCGTCTGCTCTTTTGAGACTTTTGCACTCCAGATCTTCACCACTTTATTCTCCCAGTGTGTATACGCACTCGGCCAGGAATTTAATCCCCGGATCAGTCTCTCGATTGCTTCTGCGGAAGCATTCCAATCGATGTTTCCCTATTTTTTTGTTCAACATACTTGCATAATGTGTAGGAGTCTCTCCCTTGTTTTGAGGAACGATGGTTCCTTCTTCCAGTGCTTTTAATGTCTCCACGCAAAGTGCTGCTCCGGCTTTTGACAATTTGTCATGAAGACTCTCTCCCGTCTCTTCTGCCGTGATCGGCACTTCGGTCTTAAGCAACATGTCACCCGTATCCAAACCTTCATCCATCTGCATGGTGGTCACACCTGTCACATCTTCTCCGTCAATGATCGCCCACTGGATCGGTGCCGCTCCTCTATATTTCGGAAGCAGAGACGCATGTACATTGACACATCCATATGGTGTCAGTTCCAGAATTGCTTTCGGAAGAATCTGTCCGAAAGCGACCACTACGATCACATCTGCCTTATATCCTGCCAGTTCTTCCACACAGGCCGCTTCTCTTACCTTGATCGGCTGAAATACCGGGATTCCATGAGAAAGTGCCGCCTCTTTCACCGGCGGAAACTGCATCTCCTTGCCTCTTCCTTTTGGCTTATCCGGCTGCGTCACTGCCAGACACACCTCATGCCCGGCTTCAATCAGCGCTTCCAGTGTTCCCACCGAAAAATCCGGTGTTCCCATAAAAATCACACGCATCTATTCTACCTCCTCTTCCGGTGGTTCTACATCATGCAGTCCGTCCTCCACACGTTCTACATACATATGTCCTGCAAGATGATCGATCTCATGACAGAATGCTCTTGCAAGAAGACCTTCGCCTTCCAGTTCCACTTCTTCCATTTCTTCATTGAGTGCACGTACCTTCACATAGTTTGGTCTTGTCACGATCCCCCATTTGCCCGGCAGGCTTAAGCATCCCTCTTCGCCTGTCTGCTCTCCGGATGTCTCAATGATCTCCGGGTTGATCAGCACGATCGGGCCTTCTCCCACATCGATCACAACGATCTGCTTCAAGACTCCCACCTGAGGTGCTGCCAGTCCCACACCATATTTTTCATACATCGTATCCAGCATATCCTCGATCAAAATTTTTGTGCGCATCGTCATCTTTGTGACCGGTTTGCACTGTTTTTCCAAAATGTCATCTCCCATGATCCTGACTTCTCTGATTGCCATAATTTCACTGTTCCCTTCTATTTATTCTTTGTTATCTTTTAAAAAACATGCATCGGATTGAAATCAAACTGAATCCGCATCTTGCGATATCCCGGATTTACTTCAATATATTGTTCCAATCCGTTCTTTATCCTCACCAGTGTATCATAATTTTCATCTTTTATGTAGATTACTTTGCGATACACATCATTAATCTTTCCGATTCCCGGACTTGCAGGTCCGATGATCTTCGCAGTTTCTTTCGGAGCAATCCGGATCGAAAACTCTTTTAAATACTTACACCCTGTCTCTAACAGCACCTCATCCTCACAGCTTACCAGAACTGCAAGCAGATTTTCTACCGGGGGATATCCCATGATCTGCCGATACCGGATCTCCTCCTCATAAAACGCCTCATAATCCTGTGCTGCGGCGGTTACGATACTGTAATGCGTGGGAGTGTAGGTCTGGATCACAGCTTCTCCTTCTTTCTGCCCCCGTCCGGCTCGCCCTGCCGCCTGTGTCAAAAGCTGGAAGGTGCGCTCCCCGGAACGATAATCATCTGAATACAACGACATATCTGCCGCCAGCACACCAACTAACGTAACATTCGGAAAATCGTGTCCTTTTACGATCATCTGCGTTCCGACCAGTACATCTGCTTCTCCATTCGCAAATGCAGACAAGATTTTTTCATGGCCGTCTTTCTGTCTTGTTGTGTCCATGTCCATACGAAGAACTCTTGCCTGCGGAAACTGTGCTTTTACAATGTCTTCGATCTGCTGTGTTCCTGCCCGAAATTCTCCGATATGTCTGGAACCGCACTCCGGACAGACGGGTGTCCTTGGTTCTTCATATCCGCAGTAATGACAGACCATCTTTCCGTTTCTGTGATACGACAGCGAAACATCGCAGTGCGGACACTTTACCACATGGCCGCACTCTCTGCAGGAAAGAAACCCTGCATACCCTCTCCTGTTTAAAAACAACATGATCTGTTCTTGTTTTTCCAGCCGGTCTTCCATCAACTCCTGCAGATGCCGGCTTAAGATCGAACGGTTGCCTTCTTTTAACTCCTGCCTGAGATCCGCTACATAGACGCTCGCCATCTTTTGCATTCCCGAACGGTTCTTCAATTCCAGCAGACGGTACTCCCCGTTTTTTGCGCGATACATTGCTTCCAGAGACGGGGTTGCCGAGCCAAGTACTACACTGGCATGTTCCAGATTTGCCCGCTCTATGGCAGTCTCTCTGGCATGATATCTTGGTATCTGTTCACTTTTATAAGTTGTTTCATGTTCCTCATCAATAACGATCAGCCCCAGCTCCGGAAATGGTGTAAACAAAGCGGACCGCGGGCCGATCATCACGTCGATCTCTCCCGCTTTTGCCCGCATCAACTGATCATAACGCTCTCCGGCAGACATTCTGGAATTTAAGATGGATACCCGATTTCCAAAACACCGGTAAAACCGCATCACTGTCTGATACGTCAGTGCAATCTCAGGAATCAGTACAATCGCCTGTTTTCCCTCACAGACCACCCGGCGGATCATCTCAATATAAACTTCCGTTTTTCCACTGCCGGTCACACCGTACAACAAATAAGCTGCCCGCACATCTCTGCTGTACTCCTGCCAGAAGCACTCGATCGCATGCTCCTGCTCTGCCGTAAACACAAGAGCTCTTGCTCTCTGCTCTTTTTCTTTCTACCGGATTTCGAAACACCTGCTCTGATTCCAGAACTGCCACCTGCTGTTCTTCCAATGCATTGACGACACTTACGCGTAATATTCAGTTTTTTCGTAATCAGTTCGTATTCAATGACCGGATCCTCCAGAAGTGCTTCCAGAAGTCTTGCTCTCGCCTTCTGATTCTTCTGCTGATAATAATGCAGCTGCGCTTCTGCCCGTTCTTTGCCAAGCAGCAGACGGACATACTTTTTGATCTTGGCATTCTCTTTTTGCTTGATCGGCAATACCGTCTTGAGTGCCTGGATCATCGTTCCGCCATAATGTTCTTTCATCCATGCCGCCAGCGCGATCAGCTTCGCCTCGATCTCTACACTGTTTCTGGAAATATCTTCGATCTCCTTGACTTTGGAAAGATCATAGTCGCAAGTCTCTGAAATTCCTACCACATAGCCTTTCGTCTGCCGGTTGCCTTTCCCAAACGGAATCACAACCTCCATTCCCACATTCAGCTCTTCTTTTAACCACTCCGGAATTCGATATTGAAAGATCCGATCCAGTTTTTCATGTTTTATATCTACAATAATATCTGCAAACAATCCATTTCCCCTGCTTATTTTTCTGTTCCTCTTCCAGTTCTGTTAAGATCTCCGCAATCAGAACCCGCTCATCCATCGGATGCTTCACACCTTCGATCTCCTGGTAATCTTCATGCCCTTTTCCTGCAAGCACGATCACATCCCCGGTCTGCCCGTGTGTGATCGCATAACGGATGGCTTCTTTCCTGTCTATGATTTCCACATACGCTCCGTCCGTCTTTTCGATTCCCACTTTGATGTCATCGATGATCGCCTGCGGCTCTTCAAATCTCGGATTATCGGAAGTGATGATCGTCAGATCTGCCAGACGGCCGGACACTTCTCCCATCTCAAAGCGTCGGTCTCTGGAACGGTTTCCACCGCATCCGAACAGACATACCAGACGTTTTGGATGATATTCTTTTAACGTGGTCAAAAGACTCTCCAGACTCATGGCATTGTGTGCATAGTCGATCATCAGAGTGAATTCATCAGACACTTTCACCATCTCGATTCTGCCCTTAACCTTCGCCTTTTTCAAAGCCGCCTGAATGTGCTCTTTCGGCACATCAAAGTGTCTGCACACTGCAATCGCTGTCAGTGAATTGTAAACACTGAATGTTCCCGGTACATCAATCTCCACATCAAAATCCATGACTCCTGCCACATGATATGCCACACCGAGATATCCCGGTCTGGACACCAGATTTACATCTTCAGCCCGCAGATCCGCCTCTTTGCAGAAACCAAATGTCTCCACTTTACATGTAGCATTTTTAAATACATCCTTAAAATACCGGTCATCTGCATTGGCAATTCCAAGCCTGCACTGCTGGAACAATAATCCTTTGCATCTTTTATAATCTTCAAAATCCTTGTGTTCATTCGGTCCGATATGATCTTTTCCAAGATTTGTGAAAATCCCGATTTCAAACGGAATCCCTGCTGTCCGGTGCAGCATCAGCCCCTGGGATGACACCTCCATGACCACGCTGTCACAGCCGGCTTCCACCATTTTTGCAAAATACTGATGAATGGTATAAGATTCCGGCGTCGTATTCGCTGCCGGGATCACTTCCTCTCCGATAATGGCCTCAATGGTTCCGATCAGCCCTACTTTATGTCCGACTCCCTCCAGAATGGATTTGATCATATAGGTTGTGGTCGTCTTTCCCTTTGTCCCTGTAATTCCAATAATGTGCAGCTTCTCTGCCGGATAGCCGAAATAAGCTGCAGAAGCAAGTGCGAGTGCGTACCTTGTGTCTTCTACACGGATCACTGTCATTCCCTCCGGTGCCTCTACATCCTGCTGCACGATCACGGCTTTTGCTCCTTTTTTTGCCACATCTGCTACATACTGATGTCCGTCTGAGACGGCGCCGCTGATGCACACAAACACAGAGCCTTCTTCTACCTTACGGGAATCGTTGATCAATGTTGTAATTTCGATCTTGTCACTCCCCTGTACTACTTCATATTCCAAACGTTCCAATAACTGTTTTAAAATCATAACTGTTCCTCCTGATCAAAGAGATTTTCATCCCTGCATACATTCTATAGGATACCATAAAACAATCTCAGTTGCAAAAGCTGATAGAAAAAAGAGCTGGAATCTGCTCACAACCGCAGTTTTCAGCTCTCTTGCCTTTTATTATTTTTCCGCCATATGCACAGTCAGCTGATTGAACGGTATCTCAATACCTTCTTCATCAAATATCAGCTTGATTTCTTCCAGAAGTCTCCATCTTGTACTCCAGTACTCCTCTGTCTTCACCCATGCGCGCAGTCCCAGTATCACAGAACTGTCAGCCAGAGAATCCACAAACACCTTGATATCCTCGTCCTGAATAATGGAATCATCCTGTTTTAACAGCGTTTCGATCAGATCTTTTGCTTTTTTCAGATCTGCATCATAGGCGATCCCTACTTTTAAATCCAACTGCCGTTCCGGTCTTGCCGTCACATTCGTCAGACTGCTGTTGGAAAGCGTTCCATTTGGAATCACGATCGTCTTATTATCTACCGTTGTCAGCTTTGTATAGAAGATCTGGATGACTTTTACCGTTCCTTCTGTTCCATCATTGGCAACAATGATGTAGTCACCCACTACAACGGTTTTAAAAGCAGGATCAGTACGCCTCCTGCAAAGTTCGAAAGACTCCCCTGCAGCGCGAGACCGATTGCCACACCTCCGGATGCGATCAGCGCCGCAACCGAGGATGTCTCAATTCCAAAATTTGTTGCGATCATAAACAGCAGCAGTGCATACAGCCCAAATTTCAGGAACGATTCTACGAACTGGATCACACCTGTATCCGCATTTGCCCGCTGCATGGAATGCTTCACCATCTTCTGAATTCCATGGATCACCGCTCTTCCGATAAAGAAAAATACGATTGCAAGCACAACCTTGATCCCGAAAGAGATCAAGGTTGGGATCTGATCCTCAAACCACTGTACAAACCGGTTCACATCTTTTGCCACTTCTTCCGGGGACTGTACTACATCCTGGATTTCCTCTGTTGCTAAAAATATCACTCTTACACCTCCTGATCTAATGCCAGAAACGCACAGAGATTTCCTCTGGCATCTCCTGCCTGTCTGTGAGAATACAGAATCTCACTGTTACAATGCGTACACAGATTGGTCACTGCAATATGCTCCGGCAAAATCCCTGCCTCACGAAAGATCAGCTCATTTGCTTTCCACAGATTCAGCTGGTACTTCTGATTTTCTTTTTGATAAAACAACGCATCCCAGCAGTCTTCCGGAAAATTTTTCTGAAACTGCCGGATCACATCTTCACTGACCTCATAGCAGTCCTGACAGATTGACGGTCCGACCGCTGCGAGAATATCCTCCGGTCTGCTTTTAAATTCTCTGCACATCGTTTCCACAGTCACCTTTCCGATCTTTCCTACGGTTCCTCTCCATCCGGAATGACTCAGTCCGATCACTTTCTTTACCGGATCCACAAAATACAAAGGAACGCAGTCCGCATAAAATGCTACCAGACAAATTCCCGGAATGTCAGTCACCAGACCATCTACATCCGAGTAGGTCCTAGGTTTTACGATCCCGCAGCCTTTGTCTGCTTCTGTCACTACCCGCACATTGGTCGTATGTGTCTGGTGAGTAAACACCATATCCTCACATCGGATTCCCATCGCTGATCCGATCCTTCGGAAATTTTCACGAACAGCCTCTTCTTCATCCCCTCTTGTGAAACTTAAATTCAATGAAGAAAAACAGCCTTTGCTGACGCCTCCTATCCTTGTAGAAAATCCATGCTTTACAATCCCTGTCTCTCGAAACATCGGATATTCCAGGTATGGTGGTTCTGTATATTGTTCCTGAAAAATCTGTTCTTCATTCTTATAACGAAGTCCTAATCCCATTTTTTCCACTCCCCTTTTTATATTCTATGCCCCCTCAAAGGCATTTTCAATGTGACACACCTCGTTCCCCTCTATTGCAACTACATCAAACCTTGCCGCAGCATCGGGTATTTTATGTGCCGCCACATATTGCTGAGCGCATCGGTACAATCGTTTCTGCTTTTTTGTATCCACTGCTTCCAGCGCACTGCCCGCACTTTTTGTTCGCCGGTATTTCACTTCACAGAATACCAAATACTCCCTGTCCCTGGCAATCAGATCGATCTCCCCTGCCCGACACCTGTAGTTATGCTCCAGGATCTGAAATCCCTTCTTTTCTAAAAATCTGCCGGCAATCTGCTCATAGGCAGTGCCGACAGCTCTGTTGTTTTGTTTCATCCTTTTCACACTGCGCCCGGAAAACACCACATTTTTCAGACAAAATTTTTAATAAAGGTACGGCGGTGAATCGGCGTCGGTCCAAGTTTCCGAAGTGCTGCGATATGCTCTGCCGAGCCATATCCCTTATTGTCAGCAAACCCGTATCCCGCAAGTACCTGATCATACTCTTCCATCAGACGGTCTCTTGTTACTTTCGCAATTACACTTGCGGCCGCAATTGAAACACTTTTTGCATCTCCTTTGATGATCGGCACCTGTGGAATCACAACCTCCGGGATCGTGACTGCATCATTTAAAAGAACCTCCGGTTCTACAGACAGCTGACCGATTGCCTGACGCATCGCTTCATAGGTTGCCTGAAGAATATTGATCTCATCAATTCGCGCCGGTCCCGCCATTCCGATCCCAATTGCAATTGCTTTTTCCTGTATCTCATCATACAGCTCTTCTCTTCGCTTTGCCGAGAGCTTTTTGGAATCATTCAAATATAGAATCTCGGCGTCTTTCGGGAGAATTACCGCCGCTGCCACAACCGGACCTGCCAGTGGTCCTCTTCCAACCTCATCAATTCCGCAGATATAGTCACAATGACTATACTTTTCTTCATACTGCCGCATCTGCTTTAAACGAAGTCTTTCATTTGCAAGCTTTTCGTCCTGCTTCTGATATTTCTGAATGAGCTTTTGCACTCCCATCCTTGTATCATACGCATACATCTCATACAATTCTGCTCTTGAACCCCGGCACGCTTCAAACTCTGTTCTGATCTCACTGATACTTTTCATTTCTTTTCCTCAATCTACTTCCTCTTAATCGTGCCGGATAAACCCAATGTCACTAAACGGCCAGATCCTCACCCAGGCTCGCCCGATCAGATCCTTCCTGTGCAGCACGCCTACACTCGGATCCCTGCTGTCAGAACTGTGATTTCGATTGTCACCCAGAACAAAATATTCATCGTCTCCCAGTGTGATCGATTCTGCTGCAATCCCCGGATCCAGCATCACTTCTTTTCCATAATGTTCATCCGCCAGCAGTTCTCCATTGATATAGACCTCTCCGTCTATAATCTGGACAGTTTCTCCCGGCAGTCCGATGATCCGTTTGATATAATATGTATTTTCCTTATATTGATAAGGGAATACGATAATCTCATACCGCTCAGGTTCCCTGAAACGATAACTGATCTTGTCTACGATCAGATTGTCTCCATGTTGCAGTGTCGGTTCCATAGAATGTCCGCTGACTTCTGTCCGCTGTCCCACATACGTAATCAGAACATATACCGCAGCCAGCAAAATCGCAATATACACGAGCCATCCTAAAATTTCTTTGAAAATACTTCTATCCTGATCTTTCTCTTTCATGCTACGACTGCCCCCTCTTTACTCTCCGTCTGTCTCTTCATAATCCTGAGGGAATTCCAGAGTAATTCTTCCAATTCTTCCATTTCTAAAATCATCTAACAACAGCCTTGCCGCCTTTTCCATATCCAGCTCACTGCCTCGTACCAGACAATGCCTGTTCTTCGCAATTTCTTCCAGACACGCATAAATATCCTGTGACTCACTCACATCATATTTTTCCTGCAATACACCCGGATAACTCTGTACCAGAAACCGGATCAGCTCGCCTCCCAGCTCTTCTGTATTGAGAATCTCATCTTTAATAGAACCGATAAATGCCAGCCGAAGTCCCACGGTCTGGTCTTCAAACTTCGGCCAGAGAATACCCGGCGTATCTAAAAGTTCTACATTTTTATTTAAACGGATCCACTGTTTTCCTTTTGTCACTCCCGGCTTATTCCCGGTCTTGGCACAGGCTTTTCCTGCCAGTGCATTGATAAACGTTGATTTTCCTACATTCGGAATCCCAACGACCATTGCACGCACCGGGCGGTTTAAGATCCCGCGCTTTCTGTCTCTTTCTATCTTCTCTTTACAGGCTTCCTGAATCACGCCCTGAATCGACTTGATCCCCCCGCCTCTCTTTGAATTGACCTTGACTACAGAATATCCTTTCTTCTTAAAATACTCTGCCCATGCATCATTCCACTTTTCTTCTGCCAGATCGGCTTTATTTAAAAGAATGAGACGTGCTTTATTTTTCCGAGCTCATCAATGTCCGGATTCCGGCTGCTGACCGGCAGCCTTGCATCCACCAGTTCGATCACCAGATCGATCAGTTTGATATTCTCCTGCATCATCCGTTTTGCCTTTGTCATATGTCCCGGATACCACTGAAAATGCATATTGTCCCTCCTCACTATTTTACAAATCCAAAATTACTGCCCACACTCGTATTAAACCATATCTTCCCGTAAATTTCCGAACGTTTTACATTTCCGATATCAGCCATCCTGCTGTCATCGCTGCTGGACGCCTGATCTCCCAGTACAAAATACTCATTCTCACCAAGTGTGATCTCATCCTGGGCAACTCCCGGCTTTTCAATTTCGGACACAAAGATATCTTTTTTCTGTTCTTTTCCGTTAATATATACTTTTCCATCCTTGATCTGAACCGTCTCTCCCGGCAGTCCCACGATCCTTTTGATATAATAATGTGCATTTTCTCTGCCATTTGGCTTAAACGCAATAATATCTCCTCTTTTCGGAGTCATGGCATTATACACCAGACGGTTCACCAGAACAACATCTCCGTTTTTTAATTCCGGCCGCATCGAATCGCCTGCATTGCTCACTCGCTGTCCAAAATAAAATACCAGTATAAATGCAAGTGCACAGACGACTGCAATCTCTGCGATCCAGAGCGCAACCGCTTTTTTGTTCCAATGGATCTTTTCACTCAGAAAATGCAGTTTTGCCTTGTGTGGCGCTCTTTTTCGCTTTTTTCGAAACTTTAAGTGCCGCATACATTCTCCTTATAACAGAAAAGGGACAATCTACACTTCTGTAATTGTCCCTCTCATCATTCCTACTATTTTACCAATTCTTTAACCTTAGCTGCTTTACCGATACGTGATCTTAAGTAGTTCAGTTTTGCTCTTCTTACTTTACCTCTGCGAACAACTTCCACTTTCTCAACGTGTGGAGAGTGGATTGGCCATGTTTTTTCAACACCGATTCCGTTAGAGAATTTTCTTACTGTGAAAGTAGCTCTTACTCCGCCACCCTGTTTTTTCAGAACTGTTCCTTCGAAAACCTGGATTCTTTCACGGTTACCCTCTTTAATCTTAGCGTATACTTTTACAGTATCACCAACGTTAAACTCAGGTGCATTTTCTTTCATCTGCTCAGCTTCGATTTTTCTGATAATTTCGTTCATTGTGTTCCTCCTTCATCTTGGACGTTCTTAATACCACTTCGGTACCAGAGGACCATCTCTTCTTTTCACAACTGTTTTATTCTATCATATTTTGTAAATAGTTTCAAGCATTTTCCTCATCTTTTGCCAAAAGTTCCTGCAAAAACTTCATTTCTTTCTTATCCAGAACTCCGCTTTTCATGCACTTTTCCAAAAGATCCGGTCTTCTCTCCTTTGTCCGGATGATCGACTGCTCTCTTCTCCACTTTTCAATATTGGCGTGATGTCCGGACAGAAGAATCGGCGGAACTTTTTTCCCATGCCATTCCTCGGGTCTCGAATACTGCGGATATTCCAGCAGATCATCCTGAAAAGATTCAAATTCTGCGGATACATCATTGTGCAGCACACCCGGAATCAGACGGGAAATCGCATCCACCATGACCATGGCCGGCAATTCTCCGCCTGTGAGCACATAATCTCCGATAGAAACATAATCTGTCACAATTTCCTCCAGAACACGTTCATCGATTCCTTCATAGTGCCCGCAGAGCAGCACCAGTTCTTCTTCTTTTGCCAGTTCTTCTGCCATAGTCTGGGAAAAAGTCGCTCCCTGTGGAGAAAGATACACGACACGCGGCTTCTTTTTCACTTTTTCTGCGATCGCCTCATATGCCTGATAAACAGGTTCTGCCTGCATCAGCATACCTGCTCCGCCTCCATATGGATAATCATCCACGCTTTGATGTTTGTTAAACGCGTAATCCCGGATATTGACCGCCTCAATGGAAAGCAGCCCGTTGTTTACCGCTCTTCCGATGATACTGGTACCCAGTCCCTGCATGACCATGTCCGGAAATAATGTCAAAATATGAAAATTCATCGTATCTGTCCTGCACTTTCTTTCATTGAAATCATTGATCCAGCAATCCGTTCAGCAGATGCACCTGCATTTTCTGCGCTTTTACATCCACGGAAAGAATACACTGGCGGATTGCCGGGATCAGCACTTCCCCATGTGTTTTTGACTCTACAAGATACACTTCATTCGCCCCGGTTTCGATCACATCTTTTAATGTCCCGAAAAGTTCCTCCGGATTCTCATCCGTGTAAACTTCCATCCCGATCAGATCAGCAATAAAATATTCGTCTTCCTCCAGTGCAACTGCATCCTCACGGCTGACAAAAAGAGAACAGCCTTTGTACTGTTCGATATCATTGATGTTGTCAATCCCTTTGAATTTCACGATGACAAACTGTTTAAAAAATTTCACTCCCTGGACTTCCAGCGAAAGCTTCTCTTTCTTTGTCTCCAGAATCACTTTTTTGAGCTTTTTAAACCTGTTTGGATCATCCGTGGTCGGAAATACTTTGACTTCCCCGCGGATTCCATGTGTGGATGAGATCACACCTACCTGTAAAAACTGTTCCATGCTCTTCTCCTATCCTCTCTGCGAAAAAGAAAGGGGGCAGCTGCTTTGATCCAAAGCCTGTCCCCTTTTTGTCAAGTTACTGTATGATATCAACAACAACTTTCTTATCTTCCTTTGCCGCTGCTGCTTTTACAACAGAACGGATCGCTTTTGCAATGCGCCCCTGTTTTCCGATCACTTTTCCCATGTCACTGTCAGCGACACGTACTTCAATAACCGTAGTTCTGCCGTCCTGTCTCTCAGAAACTGCAACGCTGTCCGGATCGTCTACTAATGCTTTCGCAATCACTTCAACTAACTCTTTCATTTACGCGCACCTCCGCGAAACAGCTTATTTTTCGATTCCAGCTGCCTTAAAGATCTTTCCTACAACTTCTGTAGGCTGAGCTCCGTTGTTCAGCCATTTTTTAGCTGCTTCTTCATCTACTTTGAATACGCTTGGGTTCTGATTTGGATCGTATGTTCCGATCTCCTCAATGAACTTTCCATCTCTTGGTGCTCTCGCATCCGCTACAACGATTCTATAGAAAGGAGCTTTCTTCTGTCCCATTCTTTTTAATCTGATTTTTACTGCCATTTCTTTCACCTCTTCTTAATATTTTCTTTTTGTTATCTATGTGCTAAAAAGGAAGCTTAAATCTGCCTTTTTTACCACCTTTACCCATCAGTCCCGGAAGTCGCTTCATCAGTTTTCTGGATTCGTTAAACTGCTTTACCATACGGTTGACTTCGGAAATATCTACACCAGCGCCTCTTGCAATACGGTGTTTTCTGGATGGATTCAAAAGATCCGGGTTCTGTCTTTCCTCTACTGTCATTGACTGGATCATGGCCTCCATCCTTGCCATCTTCTTTTCATTTTCTTCGGAGTCAAGTTCCGGCATCTTTGCCCCCATGCCTCCGAGTCCCGGCATCATACCGAGAACACTGGATAATCCGCCCATTTTCTTCATCTGGTTCATACTTTCCAGATAATCTTCAAAATCAAACTGGGCTTTTTTCATCTTCTCTGCCATCTGCTGTGCTTTCTCTTCATCCAGCTCAGCCCCGGCTTTCTCAATCAGTGTCAGAACATCTCCCATTCCAAGAATACGGGATGCCATTCGATCCGGATAGAACTGCTCCAGATCTGAGAGCTTCTCTCCCATACCCACATAAAGAATCGGGCATCCGGTCACTGCCTTGATCGAAAGTGCAGCACCGCCTCTTGTATCGCCGTCCAGCTTTGTCACGATCACACCGTCAATCCCAATCTTATCATTGAAACTTCCGGCCACATTGACCGCATCCTGTCCGGTCATCGCATCCACAACTAAAATCGTCTGATGCACATCCACTGTTCCTTTGATCTCCTGAAGCTCTGCCATCATATCTTCATCAATGTGAAGACGTCCCGCTGTATCCAGAATCACGATGTTATTTCCATTCTTGCGCGCATGCTCAAGCGCCGCTTTTGCGATATCAGCAGGCTTGTTTTTATCTCCCATGGAGAATACTTCCACGCCCTGCTTCTCTCCGTTGATCTGCAGCTGTTTAATCGCTGCCGGACGATACACATCACACGCAACAAGCAGTGGTTTCTTGCCTTTCAGCTTGTACTTGCCTGCCAGCTTTGCAGTAGTCGTGGTCTTACCTGCACCCTGAAGTCCTGCCATCATGATCACCGTGATTGCACTTCCCGGCTGCAATTTGATCTCCGTCGTCTCAGAACCCATCAGATTTACAAGTTCTTCATTTACGATCTTGATCACCATCTGTCCCGGATTCAGTCCGTTCATCACATCCTGTCCGACTGCTCGCTCCTGCACATCTTTTACAAACTTCTTTACGACTTTAAAGTTTACATCCGCCTCCAGAAGTGCCATCTTCACTTCTTTCAGTGCCGCCTTTACATCATCTTCCGTCAGACGACCTTTGCTTCGGAGATTCTTAAATACGTTTTGAAGTTTTTCTGTTAAACTGTCAAATGCCATGCTATAACTCCTCTATAATTGTATCCGATATCTTCCGGATCTTCTCTATCATCTCTTGCGGTTTCTGATTTCCGGCACCGGATTCATAAGCATCCAGCACACTGTCGATCTCGTGAACCTTCTCCTTGATAGAAAGAAATTTTTCTACCAGATGCAGCTTCTCCTCATAGCCTTCCAGAGCCTTCTGACACCGCTTGATCAGGTCATGCACTCCCTGGCGGCTGATGCCTGCCTCACCTGCAATCTCACTCAAAGATAAATCTTCCAGTACAAACTGTTCATAAATCTCTTTCTGGTGACTGGTAAGAAGTTCACCGTAAAAGTCGTATAACAATGCCTGTTCTAAAATATCATTCACTCAAATCACCTTTGCTATCATAACTCAAAAAAAAGAGGTGTCAAGTACTTTTTCTTGACACCTTCTTTCTTTGCCATTCGCGCTTACAAAAGCTCCCCTATATTAAGGAGACCCCACCCGGTTCCTTCTTCGTCCAGCGAAATGCAGGACTCCCTCAGCTTCAGTTTCACTTCTACATTGGTCATGTCCGGATATTCTGACAGCAGACATGCAACCGCACCTGATACGATCGGTGCTGCCATGGATGTGCCGCTTTTCTCCACATAAGCTTTCTTTTCTTTGTCAATTCTGCCACAGCTTATGATCCCAAGTCCCGGCGCCACAAGATCCGGTTTTACAATGCACGTATCGGATGGTCCTCTTCCGGAATATTTCCACCGCTGTCCCATACGTGTCCTGCCCCGCCTGATTTCCTCATAAGCGCCTACTGTGATGATCTTTCTGCTGTCTCCCGGTGAAGCAATACTGCCTCTTTCCGGACCGTCATTTCCCGCAGACGCCACCACCGCAATTCCTGCATCCCATAGAGATTCCGCACCGAGTATCAGTCGTTTTTTCTGCCTCTGTTCCAGATTAGGCTTTGCTCCTACAGAAATATTGACGACCCGGATGGGATATTTTTTCCGCATAGACAGTACCCAGCGCATTCCTTCCAGAACACTCTCCACACTTCCGTTTCCATCCTGATCCAGTACCTTTGCAATCAGCAAGGAGGCTTTCGGCGCTATTCCCGCGTAGGTTCCGCCGGAAAGCCGCCCGTCGCCCGCCAAAATTCCGGCCACATGTGTTCCGTGACCGCTGTCATCATACATCTGCTCCTTTCGATGTACAAAATCCCTGAATTCCAATATCCGTTTTCCAAAATCAGGATGTGCGCAGATGCCCTCTTGTGTCAAGTAGTTGCAGGCAATTTTCTTTCGCTTTTTTTACGATTTTATCAGGTATTTCAGCACTTTTTCTTCAAAATAACGGCTGGGTGTTAAATAAATGCTATAAATCCGCAAAAGGCTTTGATAAATAGATGCAAACAAATCAAGTAGAGTTTATAAAACGTTAGTAGAGAAATGATTTTGAGGGATATAGCCTATGATGACTATACCCCTCTCCTTCTCTTTTACCATTTATACCTTCTGCAAGGAAAATGTAATTCACGCAATCCAGCCTCCCTACAAATAGAAGATAAGATTTTCAATATTTCTTCTCTTGTAAGATTAAACCACTCACCGAGTTCTCTATCTGAAAAACAATAAAAAACATCCTGTCCTGAACCATATTTTGTATATGTATGCTCTGCTTCAGCCACCTTTAATCGTCTACGGATATCATTAAGCATATCTGCAATTGTATCGAGTTTTTTACGCCATATTGGATTTTGAATCGCCGATTTTCCTTCCGCTTGTTTTAGTTTCTCACCATCTCTGGTACGCATAACCCCTGTATTCAATGCGATAAGAGTATCTTCGATGGCTTTATCAAAATCCTCCATTCGACCTTCCTGATAAATGTCATCTTGAAAAGCTGGACGATCAAAACATTGAACAAAGAATTTGATAATCGCTTTATCCTCTTCCATAGATTGTATTGGCGAAATCTTTTCAATCTCTGAAAGTGCTGATAATTCTGCAGCCTTTTTCCACTCTAAAAGAACTGCTTTTGAATAACGAGTGGTATCTGTATCTATTAACTTTGAGCAAGACTGGCATAGCCATATTCCATTCTCAGAAGACTTTCGTTCTTCTGGTGTCATACTTTCATCATATCTTGGACCACCCTTTGCTGCGGCACAAATATGGCAGCTACACCAATATTTGTAATTTTATCTGGATCAGTATTTGCAGCACAAGTTAGTTTTTGACATTTCGGATTGCTACATCTTCTGCCTACTCGATTTGCAAGCAACTCCTTCGTAGCCAAGGAAAAATCATCTCTATTGTTTGCCATCTTGCATACCTCATTTCATTTTTTGAATAAAATTTAATAACCTAAATATCTATTTCATAGTAATTCCCATTCGTTTCAATTCTTGAGCCATCTGATAACGATGTGTTATACAGTCTTTGTCAAGATTATTTTCATATATAATCCAATCATTTATCGACTCTAATGCGTAATCCACAGCTTCCTGATTTAACACAACACCAGACACTTTTAAAAAGTTTACTCTAATTACAAGTTCAAGTACATATACAAAATACCAATTTGCATAATCTGTAATTTTATCTTCGGAGTCATGAATTAACGCAGCCAAACTATTTTTTGAATATATATAATGATAAAATGTATGTCTTTCTTGAGATAATAACCCCTTATATTTTTCTCCATCTATTCCAAGCAAAGAAATTCCTTGTTGTAACTTCTGACTATTTACTATTTTCTTAAAAAATATATCATAACTACCTTTTACATTATTTGTCTCTTTATAAGTGTTTATTATGAAACCATCTGCAATATTCAATAATAAAGATAGTCTATGATTTACATTTATCTTTCCATAATTTTCTGAATTCAAATAGTAAAAAGCATTCACAACTGATTTTGTCATTTTTTTATCTGAAATGCCCGTGTTACGAAATTTATCATATTTTTCTAACACTTCTGATGACAGGTCTCTTTGTGCTCTCCCTAATAATTCTGAACAATACCACATTTTGTCTGTTTTATAAAATGGTAATGTAATAAGCTCTTTACATTCCATTTTAACCCCATCAATTTCATATGATATTGGTTCATAAAAATATCCATCATAAAGAAACAGCAATTCCCAAAGAAGTTGGAATACAATTTTGACATTCTCTTCCCCTTCAAGTTCTAATTTACAGTTATTATCTTTTATTTTTATATTTGCAGTAACTCCTTTATATTCTGTATGAATTTCTTGATCGCTCCAATTACGAATATAATCCTTTACTTTCATGTCTACTTGCCACTTCATAAATTCTCCCTAATAATTTTTATTTAGTTCTCACTTTTACAAATTCATATTGAACAAAATCGCTACGCGATGGCCTGCCGAGGCTGTGGCATAGCGATTTTCTGTTTTCTATAACAAAACAGTGGAAAGCAAGTCCTAAAAGTAGTATTGTTAAATCACCACAAAATAACAATCA
>ENA-OQJB01000127-OQJB01000127.1-human-gut-metagenome-genome-assembly--contig:-NODE-127-length-46588-cov-5.645767_pt1 | contig 46588 bp, 58 predicted proteins | sample MGYA00242599_ERZ504765 | MGnify/ENA primary metagenome ERZ504765 (study PRJEB26092, sample SAMD00036354) | human gut metagenome | host: Homo sapiens | study: EMG produced TPA metagenomics assembly of...
TTCCGCGGACAGCAGGAGTATCTGGGAAATGTGAATGGACAGGTGGAAGAAGTTTACAGTGGTCACAGTATTATCAAGGCTTTTAATAAAGAAGAAAATGTAATTGATAGAGTTTGATGACAACCAATGACAAAATTGTATGACTACTGCATGGAAATCGCAGTTCTTTTCAGGAATGATGATGCCGATCATGCAGTTTATCGGAAATCTTGGCTATGTAGTCGTTGCGATTCTGGGAGGATTTCTGACGATCAAGAAAACGATTGAAGTGGGAGATATTCAGTCTTTCATTCAATATGTCAGAAGTTTTACACAGCCGATCCAGCAGATCGCACAGGTTGCAAATATGCTGCAGATGACAGCTGCGGCGTCCGAGAGAGTGTTTGAATTTCTGGAGGAAGAAGAGGAAGATCAGACTGTGGAGCATCCGGTATCGGTAGAAAATCTGGAAGGAAATGTAAGCTTTGATCATGTTCATTTTGGATACAATGCGGATAGGATCATTGTCAATGACTTCTCAGCAGAAGTAAAAGAGGGGCAGAAAATTGCAATTGTAGGACCGACCGGAGCAGGAAAGACAACGATGATCAAGCTTCTGATGCGATTCTACGATGTAAACAGCGGTGCGATCAAGATTGACGGACATGACGTCAGAGATTTCAACAGAAGTGAACTGCGTGAAATGTTCGGAATGGTGCTGCAGGATACCTGGCTGTTCAATGGAAGTATTTGGGACAACATCAAATACGGAAAACTGGATGCAACGGATGAAGAAGTGATCCAGGCAGCCAAGGCAGCTCATGTGCATCAGTTTGTGAAGACACTGCCGGGCGGATATGATATGGAACTGAATGAAGAAGCAAACAATGTGTCTCAGGGTCAGAAACAGCTGTTGACGATCGCGAGGGCAATTCTGGCAGATCCGAAGATCCTGATTCTGGATGAGGCGACAAGTTTTGTAGATACAAGGACAGAGGTATTGATCCAGAAAGCCATGGATAACCTGATGAAGGGACGTACCAGCTTTGTGATTGCTCATCGTCTGTCAACGATTCGGGATGCAGATATGATCCTTGTTATGAAAGACGGAGATATCGTAGAGCAGGGAAATCACGAAGAACTTCTGGCAAAAGGCGGATTCTATGCGGATCTGTATAACTCACAGTTTGAGAAAACAACGGAAGTGGCATAATATAAGAACCGGCAGGAGAGGAGACTTTCCTGTCGGTTTTGTGTTTCGTGAAAAAATATGTTATACTAAAAAATATGACAAAAAAGGGGGCAAAAGAGTATGCCGTTGACACATTTTGATGCGGAGGGAAAAGCCCGCATGGTAGACGTGACAGAGAAAAAAGAGACGGTAAGAGAAGCAACAGCAACCGGAAAGATCAAAGTCAGCCGGGACGTGTATGATGCGATTGAAGCCGGAACGGTCGGAAAAGGCGATGTGCTTTCTGTGGCGACCACAGCCGGGATCATGGGTGTGAAACGGACGGCGGATCTGATTCCGATGTGTCATATCCTGCCGATCACGAACTGTAAGATCCGTTTTGAAAAGGATCCTAAAAATCTGGAGATCACCTGCTTTTGTACGGTAAAAGTGACCGGAAAGACCGGAGTGGAGATGGAGGCGCTGACAGGTGTCAGTGTGGCGCTTCTGACGATTTATGATATGTGTAAGGCTCTGGATAAATTTATGGAAATACAGGATATTTATCTTTGTAAAAAGACCGGAGGAAAGAGTGGAGAGATCGTAAATCCGAGAATGGAAGACAGAGGAGAAGAGGGAAGATGAAGGCAGCAGTTGTGACATTGAGCGACAAGGGATTTCGAAACGAACGGGAAGATAAAAGCGGAGAGCTGGTACAGATGATGTTGAAAGAAGCCGGATATGAAGTGGCGGAATACAGGTTACTTCCGGATGAGCAGGCGCAGATCGAGACGGTATTAAAAGAGTTGAGTGATGAGAAAGAGATGGATCTGATCCTCACGACAGGAGGAACCGGGTTTTCGCAAAGAGACTGTACACCGGAAGCAACGATGAATGTAGCTACCCGAAATGCGCCGGGGATTGCAGAAGCAATGCGGTATGCGTCACTGGCTATTACCCCCAGAGCGATGTTGAGCCGCGGGGTATCGGTGATTCGAAATCAGACACTGATCATTAACCTTCCGGGTAGTCCGAAAGCGGTGAAAGAAAATCTGGAGTATATTTTGCCTACACTGTCACATGGACTGGAAATTTTAAAAGGAGTGACAGGAGAATGCGGGATCAGTTTGAAAGAAACATAAATTATATGAGAGTATCCGTCACGGACTTGTGCAATCTGCGCTGTGTGTATTGCATGCCGAAAGAGGGAATCAGACAGATTTCTCACGATGAGATCCTTACGTTTGATGAGATCGCAAGGGTGTGCCGGATCGGGGCAGAACTTGGGATTTCCAGGATCAAGCTGACAGGCGGCGAACCGCTGGTGCGAAAGGGGATTGAAGACCTTGCAGAGATGATCTGCCGGATTCCGGGAATCGAGCAGGTGACGCTGACGACAAACGGAATCCTGTTAAAAGATAAATTGCCTGCACTCAAAAAGGCTGGAATGTCTGCGGTTAACATCAGTCTGGATACGATGGACAGAGCGCAGTATCAGGAATTGACAGGAAAGGACTGTTTGTTGCAGGTAATGGAAGGCATTCGGGCGGCACTGGAGCAGGGGATGCGTGTGAAAATAAACTGCGTGGCGCTAAATGAATGTAATGAGTTTCAGTGGGGAAAGCTTGCAGCATTGGCAAAAGAGTATCCGCTGGATGTGCGTTTTATTGAAATGATGCCGATCGGTCTTGGAAAAGCTTATCAGGGAAGTATGCAGGAAGTGATACAGAAGAACCTGGAAAATATATATGGTGCAGCAAAGCCGGATTCAGGGGCAGTGCGTGGAAATGGTCCGGCAGTATACTGGGAGTTTCCTGGGTTTCAGGGAAAGATTGGATTTATCAGTGCGATCTCCCATAAGTTCTGCAAAGACTGCAACCGGATTCGGATGACGGCTGAAGGTTTTGTGAAGCCCTGTCTGCAGTTCGCACAGGGAGTGGATATGAGATCCCTTTTAAGAGGGCAGACGGATGATAAAGAACTGAAGCAGGTATTCGAGCGGTTGATTTATGAAAAGCCACGCTGCCATCAGTTTGAAACAGAAAAAGCGGACGAAAGTCTCGAACAGCGTGAGATGTCAAAAATCGGAGGATAGGTTGAAATGGGAATTGTAAGAGCAGTGTGTACGAGCCCGGCAAAGGGAACGCAAAAGACGAACGTGAAAAGTGCGGAATTTATAGAAGATTTTGGAATCAAAGAGGATGCCCATGCGGGAAAGTGGCATCGTCAGATCAGTCTTCTTTCCTATGAAAAGATCGAGGCGTTTCGGGCAAGAGGAGCAGAGGTTGCAGATGGTGCATTTGGAGAAAATCTGGTGGTAGAGGGATTTGACTTTAAAAATCTTCCGGTGGGAACCCGGTTTCAGTGCAACGAAGTTATTTTAGAGATGACACAGATTGGAAAGGAATGTCATCACGGATGTGAGATTTTTCAGAAGATGGGAGACTGCATCATGCCAAGAGAAGGTGTATTTGCAAGGGTCATTCACGGCGGACGGATTTCCTGCGGGGATGAGATGTACATTTTGGGTCAAGGTGAGCAGTAACCATTTCGATACGAAGTGAGAGAAGATTTTCTTGCAGAAATAAAAGAAACGTAATATAGTGTAAAAAGCAAAAGTAAACGGAGGAACAAATATGAAATGGAATAAATTTCGTCTGACAACGACAACAGAGGCGGAGGATATTGTCAGCAGTATGCTTATGGATTTGGGAATCCAGGGGGTCGAGATTGAAGATAAAGTTCCGCTGACACAGTCGGACAAAGAGCAGATGTTCGTTGATATCCTGCCGGAGACAGAGGCAGATGACGGTGTGGCATACCTGAGTTTTTATCTGGAGGAGGATGAAGATAAAGAAAAGGTACTTGCTGATGTGCGTGCAGAATTACAAGATATGGCATCCTATTTGAACGTGGGGGCGTGTACGATCGAAGAGTCTCAGACAGAGGATGTGGACTGGGTAAATAACTGGAAGCAGTATTTTCATCAGTTCTATGTGGATGACATTCTGATTATCCCATCCTGGGAGGAAGTAAAACCGGAAGACAATGATAAAATGGTGATCCATATCGATCCGGGGACTGCATTCGGAACAGGAATGCATGAGACAACCCAGCTTTGTATCCGGCAGATCCGCAAATATACAACGCCGGAGACAACAATCCTTGATGTGGGATGCGGAAGCGGTATTCTGGGAATGCTGGCTTTGAAATTCGGCGCAAAATATTCCGTTGGAACAGATCTGGATCCATGTGCGATCGAGGCAACTTATGAGAACATGGAAGTCAACGGAATCAGTAAAGAGATGTACGAAGTGATGATCGGAAATGTCATTGATGACAAAGACGTGCAGGACAAAGTTGGTTATGGAAAATATGACATTGTCGTTGCAAATATTCTGGCAGATGTTTTGGTCGCACTGACACCGGTGATCGTGGATCAGCTCAAAGACGGTGGAATCTACATCACCAGCGGAATTATTGATGACAAAGAAGAGACAGTGGTAGAGGCAGTTAAAGCAGCAGGTCTGGAAGTCCTGGAAGTGACGTATCAGGGCGAGTGGGTTTCTGTGACGGCGAGAAAGAACGGATAAGGAAGGATTAAGATCCATGCAGAATTTTTTTGTATATGACTCTCAGGTGCAGGGGGAAAACATTTATATAGAGGGAACCGATGTAAACCACATCGTACATGTTCTTCGTATGAAGGTTGGAGAGGAAGTCAGTGTACACGATGATGTGAACCGGAAATACCTGTGCCGGATCGAGAAACTGCTGGAAGAAAGAGTGGTGCTTTCTATTGTGGAGCAGCAGGAGTCGGACACGGAACTTTCCTGCCCGATCTATCTGTTCCAGGGTCTTCCAAAGGGAGATAAGATGGAATGGATCATTCAGAAGTGTGTAGAGCTTGGCGTACACGCAATCGTGCCGGTCGCGACGAAGCGGGCGGTTGTAAAGCTGGACGAGAAGAAAGCGCAGAAAAAGTGAACAGATGGAATGCCATCGCAGAGAGTGCGGCGAAGCAGTCCGGAAGAGGGATCGTTCCGGAAGTACTTCCGGTGATGAAATGGAAGGAGGCGCTGGAATACGCGCGTCAGCTGGATGTTAAGATGATCCCTTATGAGAAGGCAGCAGGGATAAACGCCACAAAGCAGCTGATCGCCTCTGTTTCTTTTGGACAGTCAGTCGGGATTTTTATCGGTCCGGAAGGCGGCTTTGAAGAGGCAGAAGTGGAAGCTGCAAAAGAGATAGGGGCAGTTCCGGTGACTCTGGGAAGAAGAATCTTACGAACAGAGACAGCGGGGATGACGATCCTGTCAATTCTGATGTATCATCTGGAAAGAGAGTAACATAGTTTAATATTGAGAAGAAGTGAAAAGGAAGGTATCATGGAAGTATATTTGGACAATTCGGCGACTACCAGAGGTTACACAGAGGTGGGAGAACTGGTATATAAAGTGATGTGTCAGGACTATGGAAATCCGTCTTCCATGCACCGTAAAGGTGTGGATGCGGAGCATTATATCAAGGATGCAAAAGAAATTCTGGCAAAAATTCTGAAGGTCAATGCAAAAGAAATTTATTTTACGTCCGGCGGTACAGAAAGTGACAATCTGGCGATCATTGGAACAGCAAAAGCAAACAAAAGAAGAGGAAATCATCTGATCACATCATCTATAGAGCATCCGGCGATTTTGAATACGATGCGTTATCTGGAAGAGGAAGAAGGCTTTCGTGTGACCTATCTTCCGGTGGACAGCATGGGACGCATCAAGCTGGAAGCTCTGAAAGAGGCGTTGTGTGACGAGACAATTCTGGTTTCCGTCATGTATGTGAATAACGAAGTAGGAGCAGTGCAGCCGATCGATGAGGCTGTCCGGATTGTGAAGGAATATAATCCGGATATTCTGTTCCATTCGGATGCCGTACAGGGATTCGGAAAGTATAAGATTTATCCGAAGCGTCAGAAGATCGATCTGCTGACAGGAAGCGGACATAAGATCCACGGACCGAAAGGAACTGGATTTTTATATGTCAGTGAGAAAGTTAAGATCAAACCAATCGTGTTTGGCGGAGAACAGCAGAAAAATGTCCGTTCCGGTACAGAGAACGTTCCGGGGATTGCAGGACTCGGGTTAGCGGCAAAGATGATCTACCATGATCTGGATATGAAGACTGCACTGATGCGGGAACTCAAAGAGTATTTTATTGAAGGAATCGCGAAGATTGAAAATACAACCGTTCACGGGATGACCGATGAAAACAGTGCACCGCATATCATCAGTGTGGGCTTTGCAGGGATTCGAAGTGAAGTGCTTCTGCATACACTGGAAGAGAAAGGAATTTACGTATCCTCAGGTTCTGCATGTGCGTCCAACCATCCGGCAATCAGCGGGGTGTTAAAGGGCATCGGAGCAGGAAAAGAGTATCTGGATGCGACGATCCGTTTCAGCATGTCTGAATTTACAACCAGAGAAGAAATTGACTATACATTGGAAACGCTATATAATTGTGTACCGATGCTGAGAAGATATACAAGACATTGATGCTTGATAAAGAGTCCAAAAGAAAAGGATAAATAAAGGAGAATATCATGAGATTTCATTCATTTTTGATTAAATACGGAGAAATCGGGATCAAAGGAAAGAACCGGTATCTGTTTGAAGACGCTCTGGTGCGTCAGATCCGTTTTGCATTGAAGGATGTGGACGGAGAATTTAATGTACACAAAGCACAGGGGAGAGTGTATGTGGACTGTGAAGGCGAATACGATTACGAAGAGACTGTGGAAAGTTTGAAACGAGTGTTTGGTATCGTAGGAATCTGCCCGGTTGTGCGTCTGCAGGACAATGGATTTGAACAGCTGAAAAAAGATGTGGAAAAATATATCGGAGAAGTGTACCCTGAGAAAAACCAGACATTTAAGATTGAAGCAAGAAGAAGCAGAAAGTCTTATCCGTTGAATTCTATGGAATTGAACTGTGAGTTGGGCGGTGTGATCCTGGATGCGTACCCGGAGATGAAAGTAGACGTACACAATCCGCAGATTCGTCTGAATGTGGAAGTACGGGAAGAGATTTATCTGTACTCAGAGATTATTCCGGGGCCGGGCGGAATGCCGGTAGGAACTAACGGAAGTGCCATGCTCCTGCTCTCCGGTGGTATCGACAGCCCGGTTGCCGGATATATGATCGCAAAACGCGGTGTCGCTCTGGAAGCAACGTATTTCCATGCACCACCGTATACGAGTGAACGTGCAAAAGAAAAAGTGGTGGATCTGGCAAGACTGGTTTCCAGGTATTCCGGCCCGATCAAGCTCAACGTAGTCAACTTTACAGACATTCAGCTGTATATCTATGAGAAGTGTCCGCATGAAGAACTGACGATTATTATGCGAAGATACATGATGAAGATCGCAGAGCATTTTGCAAAACAGGATGGCTGCCTGGGACTGATCACCGGAGAAAGTATCGGACAGGTTGCGAGCCAGACGATGCAGAGCCTTATGGCAACCAATGCAGCATGTACGCTTCCGGTCTACCGTCCGCTGATCGGATTTGATAAAAAAGAAATCGTGGATATTTCTGAAAAGATTGATACGTACGAGACATCGATCCAGCCGTATGAAGACTGCTGTACGATTTTTGTTGCCAAGCATCCGGTGACAAAACCGAATCTGGAGCGTATTGAGAAATCCGAGAGAAATCTGGATGAGAAGATTGATGAGCTGATGCAGACAGCAATCGATACGGTTGAAACGATCATGGTAAAATAGGACAATAAAAAGGCTGCCTCATAAAGAGACAGCCTAAAAATAAATGATTTCATTATTTGATGATGTAAGAATCCAGTGCAGCTAGGATGTCATCCAGATTAGAATCAGCGTGAATATTCAGATCGATCGGTTTAGAAAGATCCAAACTGAAAATTCCCATAATTGATTTGGCATCTATCACATATCTTCCGGACACTAAATCAAAATCGTTGTCATATTTTGTGATTTCGTTTACAAATGATTTTACTTTGTCGATTGAGTTTAAAGAAATCTGTACTGTTTTCATTATAAAAGTCCCTCCTTGATATACAATGCTTCGAGTATCTGTACTCTAGGTATATTCTACGAGAAGTAACTGCAAAAGTCAAGGAACAAACAGGAAAAACAAGGAAAACCAGGAGAATATTTTTATGAAAAAAGTCGCGTTACACAATCTGGGATGTAAGGTAAATGCATATGAGACAGAAGCCATGCAGGAAATGCTGGAACATGCCGGATATGAGATCGTTCCGTTTCAGGAAGGAGCGGACATTTATGTGATCAATACATGCACAGTGACCAATATTGCGGACCGCAAATCAAGACAGATGCTGCATCGGGCAAGAAAGATGAATCCGGATGCTGTTGTGGTCGCAGCCGGCTGTTATGTGCAGGCACAGGCTGAAAAGCAGGTGATCGATCCATGTATTGATATTGTACTCGGAAACAATAAAAAGCAGGATCTTCTGACAGCGCTGCAGGCATATGAAGAAGCACACGGTGATTTGCGGGAAGTGATCGATATCAATCATACAAAAGAATATGAGAATCTGCATCTGACAAAACAGGGGGAGCATACGAGAGCATATATCAAGGTGCAGGATGGCTGCAACCAGTTTTGTTCTTACTGTATTATCCCGTATGCGAGAGGAAGAGTCAGAAGCAGGGCAAAAGAAGATGTAGTAGCAGAAGTGACAGATCTGGCGAAAAACGGATACCAGGAAGTCGTGCTGACGGGAATTCATCTGAGCTCCTATGGCATTGATTTTGAAAATGAAGACAATCTGCTCAGTCTGATTCGTGCAGTGCATGAGATTGAAGGAATCAAAAGGATTCGTCTGGGATCTCTGGAACCCAGGATCATCACAGAAGAGTTTGTACAGGCGATCGCAGCGCTTCCGAAGATGTGCCCGCACTTCCATCTGTCATTGCAGAGTGGCTGCAATGAAACCTTAAAGAGGATGAACCGCAGATATACAAGTGAAGAGTTTTATGAAAAGTGTGAGATATTAAGAAAGTATTTTGAAAAACCGGCGCTGACAACAGATGTGATCGTGGGATTTCCGCAGGAAACAGAGGAAGAATTTGAAACAACGTATGAATTTCTGAAAAAGATCTGCTTCTATGAGACTCATATTTTCAAATATTCCAAACGAGAAGGCACGAAAGCGGCAGTGATGCAGGGACAGATCCCGGAGCAGATCAAGGCAAAAAGAAGCGCCAGACTGATCGAACTGGGGGAGAAAAACCGCAGAGCATATGAAGAATCGTTCCTTGGAAAAACAGTGGAAGTGCTGGTGGAAGAAAAATCGGATGTGAACGGAAAAGAAATGTGGACAGGGCACACAAAAGAGTATATGAAAATTGCACTAGAGTCAGAGAAAAATCTTCAGAATTGTATTCTAAACGTGCAAATTAAAGATGGCCGGGAAATTATTCATTGAATTTTAAAATAGATTATATTAGAATGATAAGTAGGATACTAACGCAATTATGCTGATTCCGGGGAATCAGATCTGCGCGTGAATAAAAGAAAAATGGAGGAGATACGATGAGCGATTTGAGTAATACACAGTTCTTTCAGGTAGAACCGGGACCACAGATTTCTGCAAAAGATATTCTGGAAATCGTGTATAAGGCACTGAAAGAAAAAGGATACAACCCGGTTAACCAGATCGTGGGATACATTATGTCAGGAGATCCTACTTACATTACCAGCTATAATGGAGCAAGAAGCCTGATTATGAAGGTGGAAAGGGATGAATTGGTCGAAGAACTGTTAAAAGCGTATATCGAGCATAATTCATGGGAATAATCGACTATGCGGATCATGGGACTGGATTATGGCACGAAGACTGTAGGGGTTGCGATCAGCGATGCTCTTGGTCTGACTGCGCAGGGGATAGAGACCATTCAGAGAAAAGAGGAAAACAAGCTGCGCCGTACACTCGCCCGGATTGAAGAGCTGGTAAGGGAATATGAAGTGGATACGATCGTGCTTGGTTTTCCGAAGCATATGAATAACGATGTGGGTGAACGTGCAAAAAAAGTCTCTGGAATTCAAAGAGATGCTGGTGCGCAGGACAGGACTTGATGTGGTGATGTGGGACGAGCGGCTTACTACCGTGGAGGCAGAGCGTACATTGATCGAGAGTCAGGTGCGGCGCGAGAACAGAAAGCAGTATATTGACAAGATCGCAGCTGTTTTTATCCTGCAGGGATATCTGGATTCGATTTATTTGAAAAAGAAAGCCGAAGAGGAAAACTAGAAGCTGCCCACAGGAGGAAGAACGCATGGAAAAGATTAAATTTTGTTTTGACGAGTCGGGAGACAGCGTTGAATTTTTTGTACTGGAACAGACAAAGATCAACGGGGCATCCTATATTCTTGTGACAGATTCACAGGAGGATGACGCGGAGTGTCTGATCTTAAAAGAAGGTGAATCTCAGGACGCGAAAGAGAGTGTCTATGAGATCGTAGAGGACGACGTAGAATTACAGGCGGTTTCCAAAGTATTTGAGGAACTGCTGGAAGATGTAGAGATTGAAATGTAACTTAGAATATTACTTTACCGCAGGGGACGTGGAGGATGACAGTAGAACAAGAAAAAGTACAGGGGATGCTCAAGGAAAAGCTCAGAGAAAAAGGCTGGAAAGTGACCAGACAGAGACTTTCTATTTTGCAGACCCTGGCAGAACATAAAGGGCAGCATCTGGCGGCGGAAGACATTTTTGAGCTGATGAAGGATGAATATCCGGAAATGGGGCTTGCGACCGTGTACCGTACGCTGCAGCTTTTGTATGAGATTCAGCTGATCGACCGGATTCATTTCAATGATGGATGTATCCGGTATGAGATCGGTCATATATTTGACGGAGACTCCAAACACAGTCATCATCATCTGATCTGCAGAACATGTGGGCGTGTGATGCCGTTTGAAGATGATTTTTTGGAGGATCTGGAGGCACAGATCGAAGCCGATACCGGTTTTCATGTGTTGGATCATGAACTGAAATTTTATGGTCAGTGTAAGGAATGTGCCGAAGCTTCCATGCGGAAAGAGAATACATAAAAAACTCATGGAGGTGTATATTTTTGAAAAAGAAAATCGTGGAAAATTAAAAATCATTCCTTTGGGAGGTCTTGAGCAGATCGGTATGAATATTACTGCTTTCGAATATGAAGACAGTATCATTGTGGTAGACTGCGGGCTTGCATTCCCGGAGGATGACATGCTCGGAATCGATCTGGTCATTCCGGATGTGACTTATCTGAAGGATAATATATCCAAAGTAAAAGGATTTGTGATCACCCATGGTCATGAAGATCATATCGGAGCTTTGCCGTATGTACTTAAGGAGATCAATCTTCCAATCTATACTACAAAGCTGACAATGGGAATCATCGAGAACAAGTTAAAAGAGCATAATCTGCTCCGTACGACAAAGAGAAAAGTGGTGCGTCATGGACAGTCCATCAATCTTGGACAGTTCCGAATTGAATTTATCAAGACGAACCACAGTATTCAGGATGCTTCCGCACTGGCGATCTATTCACCGGCAGGAACTGTTGTGCATACCGGAGACTTCAAGGTGGATTATACACCGGTATTCGGAGATGCCATTGATCTGCAGCGTTTTGCGGAGATCGGAAAGAAAGGTGTGCTGGCTCTGATGTCAGACAGCACGAATGCAGAGCGGAAAGGATTTACCCAGTCAGAGCGTACGGTGGGAATTACGTTTGATCATATTTTTGCAGAGCATCAGAACACAAGAATCATCATCGCGACATTTGCATCGAACGTAGACCGTGTGCAGCAGATCATCAACTCTGCATATAAGTACGGAAGAAAAGTTGTGGTAGAAGGACGCAGCATGGTAAATATCATCACGACAGCATCTGAGCTTGGGTATCTGAATGTTCCGGAGAATACACTGATCGAGATCGATCAGTTGAAGAACTATCCACCGGAGAAGACCGTTCTGATCACAACAGGAAGCCAGGGAGAATCCATGGCTGCACTTTCCAGAATGGCAGGGGATGTACACCGTAAAGTGACGATTCAGCCGAATGACACGATCATTTTCAGTTCGAATCCGATTCCTGGAAATGAGAAGGCAGTATCCCGTGTGATCAATGAGCTTTCTGCAAAGGGTGCGAACGTGATATTCCAGGATGCGCATGTTTCCGGACATGCCTGTCAGGAAGAGTTAAAGCTGATCTATTCGCTGGTAAAACCAAAGTATGCCATTCCGGTGCATGGTGAGTACCGCCACTTAAAAGCAAATGCGGAGATCGCGCAGTCTCTGGGAATTCCGAAAGAGAATATCTTTATCATCCAGAGCGGAGATGTGATCGAGCTGAGTGATGCAGAAGCAAAAATAGTGGATAAAGTCCATACAGGAGCGATTCTGGTAGATGGTCTGGGTGTCGGTGATGTCGGAAATATCGTATTGCGAGACAGACAGCATCTGGCAGAGGACGGAATTCTGATCGTTGTTCTGACACTGGAAAAAGGCAGCAACAATCTGCTGGCAGGACCGGATATCGTATCCAGAGGATTTGTCTATGTAAGAGAATCCGAAGGACTGATGGAAGAAGCCAGAAAGGTTGTGACAGACAGTCTGGATAAATGTCTTTCCGGAAGACATGCGGACTGGAATAAGATCAAGATGACGATCCGTGACACAATGAACGATTTTATCTGGAAGAAGACAAAGAGAAGACCAATGGTCATTCCGATTATTATGGATGTGTAAGATATGATAGTAGATGAACGTATCGTGACATTCATCAATTCCTTAGAGACAGAGAACAGTGAAATACTCGAAGCAGTGGAACAGGAAGCTCTGAGCACATATGTGCCGATCATACGAAAAGAAATGCAGAGTTTCCTGAAAGTGCTTCTGATGATACAAAAACCTATGTGCATCCTGGAAGTAGGGACCGCAGTAGGTTTCTCTGCGTTATTGATGAGTGAAGCGGCACCAGAAGGGTGCAGGATCACAACAATTGAAAATTACGAAAAGAGAATTCCGATCGCCAGGGAGAATTTCAGACGGGCAGGGAAAGAAGAGCAGATCACGCTCATAGAGGGAGATGCTATGGATGTGCTGAAAACACTGGAGGGCAGCTTTGATTTTATTTTTATGGATGCTGCAAAGGGACAGTATATCCGGTATATGCCCCAGGTGCTGCGTTTGCTTCGTCCGGGCGGAACTCTTGTGACAGATAATGTACTGCAGGATGGGGATATTATCGAATCCCGTTTTGCGGTGGAACGGAGAAACCGAACGATTCATTCCAGAATGCGGGAGTATCTGTACGAATTAAAACACCATGAACTGCTGACAACGTCCATTATTCCGCTTGGGGATGGAGTGGCTGTCAGTGTGAAGAAACAGGAAGGAGAATAAAATGGCAAGACATCCTGAACTTTTGATACCGGCAAGCAGCCTGGAAGTATTAAAGACAGCAGTCATTTTTGGAGCAGATGCGGTTTATATCGGAGGAGAAGCATTTGGACTCCGCGCAAAAGCGAAGAACTTTTCCATGGAGGACATGAAAGAAGGAATCGCATTTGCGCATGAACATGATGTGAAAGTGTATGTAACAGCCAATATCCTGGCACACAATGAGGATCTGCCGGGAGTGCGTAAATATTTTGAGGAACTCAAGGAAATCAAGCCGGATGCTCTTATTATTGCGGATCCGGGAGTGTTTGAGATCGCAAAAGAAGTGTGTCCTGAGATTGAGAGACATATCAGTACTCAGGCAAACAATACAAACTATGGAACCTATAATTTCTGGTATAAACAAGGCGCGAGCCGCGTGGTTTCCGCCAGAGAGCTGTCTCTGGAAGAAATCAAAGAGCTGCGCGCGAATATTCCGGAGGATCTGGAAATCGAGACATTTGTACATGGAGCGATGTGTATTTCTTATTCCGGAAGATGCCTTCTGAGCAACTATTTCACAGGCAGAGATGCGAACAGGGGGGCATGTACCCACCCGTGCCGCTGGAAATATGCGGTTGTGGAGGAGAAGAGACCGGGAGAGTATCTGCCGGTTTATGAGAATGAAAGAGGAACTTATATTTTCAACTCCAAGGATCTGTGCATGATCCAGTATATCCCGGAGATTCTGGACGCGGGTATTGACAGTCTGAAAATCGAAGGACGTATGAAAACCGCGCTCTATGTGGCAACAGTTGCAAGAACCTACAGAAAGGCGATCGATGACTATCAGAAGGATCCGGAATTATATAAAAAGAATATGCCGTGGTATCTGGAGCAGATCTCCAATTGTACGTACCGCCAGTTTACGACAGGATTCTTCTTTGGAAAACCGGATGAGACAACACAGATCTATGACAGCAACACGTATGTGAAAGAGTATACCTATCTCGGAATTATCGGAGAGGTCAGGGACGGTCTGTGCCGGATCGAACAGCGCAACAAGTTTTCTGTGGGTGAGATCATTGAGATCATGAAGCCGAACGGGGAAAATGTGGAAGCGAAAGTAGAGCGTATCCTTAATGAAGAAGGAGAGGAGCAGGAGAGTGCTCCTCACTCAAAACAGGTGTTATATGTGGCGCTGGATCAGAAGGCGGACAAATATGATATCTTACGAAGAGCAGAAAAAGACGCGTAGCTTTTCGACCGCGCTCTTTTCTATCCGGGATACATAAGAACGGGAGATCCCCAGTTGTTTGGCGACTTCCCTCTGCGTGTATTCCTCGCCGCCATAAAGTCCATACCGCATTTTTAAAACGAGTTTTTCCCGCTGGGAGAGCTCGTTTTCTACTTTTTCATACAGCTTCTGGATATTTTCTTTCAGGCATACCCGTTCCGGGATGTCGTCTTCATCCGTTTCGATAATATCGTATAATTTGATCTCGTTTCCTTCCCGGTCCGTACCGATGGGTTCATATAAAGAAATCTCTTTTGACGTCTTTTTCCGTGCGCGCAAATGCATCAGGATTTCGTTTTCCACACACTTGGAGGCATAAGCTGCCAGCCGGTTTCCTTTGCTTGGATTAAAGGTGACAATGGCTTTGATCAAACCGATGGTTCCGATTGAGATCAGATCTTCGGGATCTTCGTCCACATACTGATATTTTTTGATCACATGTGCAACGAGCCGCAGATTCCGTTCAATCAGAATGTGTTTTGCCTGCAGGTCACCCTCAGTATATTTTTGAATATATTCTTTTTCTTCGGAAGGGGTGAGGGGATTTGGAAATGATTTCAAGACAGCACCTCAAAGCACATTTGATAACAGTGTATGTAAAGAAGGCATGATTTGTGCTTTTCCACTTGAAAAGAGGACGGGCAGAAAAAAGTAGTTGACAAACAGCGGGTAGGAGAGATATAGTAAGACTACATTCCCGGAGCGATCCGCTCTGGAGAGTATAAGATCTATTGATTCAAAAGGCCGTATCGGCCAACGTTTTCAAGTTACAAATTTATTAGAAGATCAGTTATGTGGGGACTGAACGTACCGGCTCTTGGAAAAGGAGTGTGTGATGAGTTTTTGCTCAGTATTATCTGCAGCAGTGATCGGGCTGCGGGTAGAATTTATTCATGTGGAAGCTGACGTCAGCAACGGGCTTCCGGTATTTCATATGGTGGGATACCTTTCTTCTGAAGTGAAGGAGGCAGCAGAGCGTGTGCGCACAGCAATCAGAAACAGTGGAGTTTCATTTCCAGCCAAGCGGACGATCGTCAATCTGGCGCCGGCAAATGTAAGAAAGAGAGGAGCGTCGTTTGATCTTCCCATTGCAGTGGCAGTGATGATTGCATTGGGATGTCAGATTTCAGAGGGGGTAAGGCATACGCTTTTTATAGGAGAACTGGGACTGGATGGCAGTGTGCTGGAAGTACCGGGTGTTCTGCCGATCGTTCTGGAGGCAAAAAGGCGGGAGTGAAACGCTGCATTGTACCAGAAGCAAATGAGGCGGAAGGCGCACTTGTAAAAGGAATCGAGATCATTGGGGTAAAGCATCTTAAGCAGATTACAAAGATTCTTTCAGGAGAGAGAAAAAAGAAAAAGCAAGGAATCAAGCCAAAAAGCAGACGGTAAAAAATCCGCAGCCGGATTTTTCTGAAATGCAGGGTCAGGCAGCCGTCAAGCGTGCAGCGGAGATTGCAGTGGCAGGCGGACATAATCTTCTTTTGATCGGCCCCCCGGGAAGCGGAAAGACCATGGCAGCGGAACGGATTGCCGGAATTCTGCCGCCTCTGACATTAGAAGAGAGCATGGAGATTACAAAAATATACAGTATTATGGGACTTCTTGATGAGAAAGAACCGCTGATCCAGAGCCGGCCTTTTCGCAGTGTACACCATACGGCCACAAGGGCAGCACTGGCTGGAGGCGGGATGATCCCGACGCCGGGAGAGATCACACTCGCACACGGCGGTGTTTTGTTTTTGGATGAATTGCCGGAGTTTTCGAAAAGTGTGATCGAGGTACTGAGACAGCCGCTTGAAGAGCACCAGATGCGGATTGCGAGAACACACGGAAATTATGTATTTCCAGCGGATTTTATTTTGATCGCGGCGATGAATCCATGTCCCTGCGGATGCTATCCGGATATGCAGAAATGTACCTGTACGCCTGTGCAGATTCAGAATTATTTAGGAAGGATCAGTCAGCCGTTTCTGGATCGAATCGATCTGTGTGTAGAGGCGCCCCGGGTGGAATATGACTCACTGGTGGAGAAGAAAGCACAGGAATCTTCGGAAGCAATCCGGCAGAGAGTATGTGAAGTGCGAAATCTGCAGAGAATGCGTTATGGAGGAACAAAGGTAAATGCAAGACTGGACAGCCGGGAGACAGAAGAATTCTGCCGTCTGGGAGAGCCGGAAAACGAAGTGATGAAGCAGGCATTTGCTGCCTTTGGATTTACAGCACGTACTTATCATAAAGTGTTAAAGGTGGCGAGAACGATCGCAGATCTGGACGGAAGTCAGGAAATTCTAAAGCAGCATTTGTGTGAGGCAATCGGCTATCGGACGCCGGATAAGAAGTACTGGAAATGATAGGAGGAAGAACGCATGAAGTATGAATACTGGTTTGCCGGAATCCGAAATATTCCGGATCGGACAAAATAAAATTAAAGAAAAAGACAGGGACAGCAGAAGCCATTTATTATATAGAAGAAACTGCACTCAGAAAGATGCAGCTGCTCAAGGAACAGGAAATTTGGAAGCTGCTGGAGGCGAAAAAGAAAGAGGAGCTGGACAGAAATTATGAAGCAATGAGACAAAAAGGAATCTCGGTGATCCCGTGGGGAGAAAAGGAATATCCAGGTCGTTTAAAAGAAATCTATGATCCGCCGTATGCGTTGTATGTGAAAGGAAAGCTGCCGGATAATACTGCGCGTGCGGCAGCCATTGTGGGAGCGAGAAGCTGTACTCCCTATGGAGAAAAATATGCGCTGGAATATGGGAAAAAACTGGCGGAATGTGGAATTCAGGTGATCAGCGGACTTGCGCGCGGCGTAGACGGGATCGGACAGAGAGGTGCTCTGCTGGGAGGTGGAAAGACCTTTGCTGTTTTGGGGAGCGGGGTAGATGTCTGTTATCCGAAAAACCATATGGGATTATATCTGGATATCCTGGAGCAGGAAGGCGGGATCCTTTCAGAACTCCCGCCCGGCACACCGCCGCTTCCGCAGCATTTTCCGAGGCGAAACCGGATCATCAGCGCGCTGTCAGATATTGTGCTCGTTATGGAGGCAAGAGAGAGGAGTGGATCACTGATCACGGCAGATCTGGCACTGGAGCAGGGAAAGGATGTCTATGCGCTGCCGGGGCCTGTTAACAGCAGCTTAAGTCAAGGGTGTAACCGCCTGATCTTTCAGGGGGCCGGAATTCTTTTTAAGCCCGGAAAATCTGCTGGATGAGATGGGCATTGCATATAGCGGGGAATGTGAAAAATCAGACAAAAATGAAAAAATGCTTGAAAGTCCTGAATATATGGTGTATAGTTGTGTCGGTCTGTATCCAAAGAGCGTGGGGCAGCTGACAGAAGAAACAAAGCTGCGCCCGGAGGAAGTTTTAAAGCTTTTAGTGTCTTTGGAATTACAGGGATATATCAGAGAAATCTCAAAAAATTATTATATAAAAGTGAAATGACGGCGTGAGGGCGCCGGATGGAGGAAATGTTTCAATGGCACATTATCTGGTAATTGTGGAGTCACCGGCGAAAGTGAAGACGATCAAAAAATTTCTTGGAAAGAACTATACAGTAGCGGCATCAAACGGGCATGTCAGAGATTTGCCGAAAAGTCAGCTCGGAATCGATGTGGAGCATGACTTTGAGCCCAAATATATTACCATTCGGGGAAAAGGGGAGATTCTCGCAAACCTGAGAAAGGAAGCGAAGAAAGCCGACAAAGTATATCTGGCGACCGACCCCGACCGTGAAGGAGAGGCAATTTCATGGCATCTTGCAGCAGCGCTGAAATTGGATGAGAAAAAAATGCGCCGTATTACATTCAACGAGATCACAAAGAATGCAGTCAAGGCGTCATTAAAAACACCAAGAGATATTGATATGGATCTGGTGGACGCACAGCAGGCAAGACGTGTTCTGGACAGAATGGTAGGATATCGGATCAGTCCGCTTTTGTGGGCAAAAGTAAAACGGGGATTGAGCGCCGGACGCGTGCAGTCTGTAGCACTTCGTATCATTGCGGATCGGGAGGAAGAGATCAATGCATTTATTCCGGAAGAATACTGGAGTCTGGATGCAATCTTAAAGGTGAAAGGAGAGAAAAGACCGCTCACTGCCAAGTTCTATGGAACCGAGAAAAAGAAGATGACGATCCATTCCAAAGAGGAGCTGGATGAGATTTTACAGGCTTTGGAAAAAGAAACATACGAAGTAAAAGATATCAAAAAGGGAGAGCGTATCCGAAGAGCGCCGCTTCCGTTTACAACCAGCACTTTGCAGCAGGAGGCAGCAAAGGTGCTCAACTTCGGTACACAGAAGACGATGCGTATTGCACAGCAGCTGTATGAAGGAATTGACGTAAAGGGCAGCGGTACGATCGGTGTGATCACGTACCTGCGTACTGATTCTACCCGTATTTCAGAGGAAGCAGATGCAGCGGCGAGAGCGTACATCACAGAGAATTACGGCGCAGAGTATTCAGCAGCAGGAGAAGCAAATAAAAAGACTGAGAAGAAGATACAGGACGCGCATGAGGCAATCCGACCGACGGACATTTCCATGACACCGGCTTCGTTGAAAGAGTCTCTCTCCAGAGATCAGTTCCGTCTGTATCAGCTGATCTGGAAACGGTTTGCCGCAAGCCGGATGCAGCCTGCAAAATATGAGACGACTTCTGTGAAGATCGGAGCGGGAGAATACATGTTTACCGTAGCGACATCTAAAGTGGCATTTGAGGGATTCCGTACGGTATATACAGAGGCGGATGAAGAAAAAGAAGTGAGCAATGTTCTGGTCAACGGATTGAGCATGGATTCGGAACTGACGAAAGAAGAGTTTGATACCAAACAGCATTTCACACAGCCTCCGGCACACTATACAGAGGCAACACTTGTAAAGGCACTGGAGGAGCTTGGAATCGGACGTCCGAGTACCTATGCACCAACAATCTCCACAATTCTCGGAAGACGTTATATTACCAAAGAAGCCAAGAATCTGTATATCACAGAGATCGGAGAAGTAGTCAACAATATTATGAAGCAGTCGTTTCCTAGTATTGTGGATGTCAACTTTACGGCCAACATGGAAGGGCTTCTGGATATGGTGGAAGAAGGAAAAGTGCAGTGGAAAGTTGTCGTAAGTAACTTCTATCCGGATCTGGATGAAGCAGTGAAAACTGCGGAGAAAGAATTAGAGAGCGTGAAGATCGAGGATGAAGTAACGGATGTAATCTGTGAAGAGTGTGGAAGAAACATGGTGATCAAATACGGTCCTCACGGAAAATTCCTGGCCTGTCCGGGATTTCCGGATTGCCGCAACACAAAACCGTACCTGGAGAAGATCGGTGTTGCCTGCCCGGTCTGTGGAAAAGAAGTTGTGATCCGCAAGACGAAGAAGGGAAGAAAGTATTACGGATGTGAAAATAATCCGGAATGTGATTTTATGTCATGGCAGAAACCGTCCAAAGAAAAATGTCCGGAATGTGGCGGATACATGGTGGAAAAAGGGAATAAACTGGTCTGCGCAAACGAGCAGTGTGGATATGTCCGAAATTTGAAGGGAAATTAGAAGGATTTCGAATAATAACAAGAGGAAATTGCAACAATTTCATTGAAAATTCGTGAATTGTATGATAACATGAGGGTGTCTATTGAATAGGAACGAGTTGTATATACAATTGAGTCTGGAGGAGACGGATGAGCGTACAGTTATTAGATAAGACAAGAAAAATAAATAAATTATTGCATAATAATAATTCCAGCAAAGTGGTGTTTAATGATATTTGTGCTGTCCTCACAGAGATCCTGAACTCCAATCTCCTGGTAGTCAGTAAAAAAGGAAAGATCCTCGGAGTCAGCAAAAGTGCGCATGTAGATGCAATCAATGAACTGATCGTAGAGTCTGTGGGAGCGCATATCGATGAGATGCTCAATGAGCGTCTGCTCAATGTACTTTCTACCAAAGAGAATGTGAATTTGGAGACACTTGGTTTTTCATCGGAAAAAGTGCAGGGATATCAGGCAATTATCGTCCCCATTGATATTGCGGGAGAACGCCTTGGAACACTCTTTATTTATAAGCAGAATGAGTTGTATTCCATTGATGATATCATCTTAAGTGAGTATGGGACAGCAGTTGTCGGACTGGAGATGCTCCGGTCTGTGAATGAGGAGAGTGCAGAGGAGACGAGAAAGGAACATATCGTACAGTCAGCGATCAGCACACTTTCATTCTCTGAACTGGAGGCGATCATTCATATTTTTGAAGAGTTGGATGGAACAGAGGGAATTCTGGTGGCAAGCAAGATTGCAGACCGTGTAGGAATCACAAGATCCGTGATCGTCAATGCACTTCGAAAATTTGAGAGTGCCGGAGTGATCGAATCCCGTTCCTCCGGAATGAAGGGAACATACATTAAGGTGTTGAATGACTATGTCTTTACCGAATTGGAAAAGATCAAAAAAGAACGTTTGTAAAAATCGTACAGAAGATAAAAGGGTATCAGCAAGCTGATGCCCTTTCTCTGACTACAGGTAAGAAGAGCAGGAGGAAAAGAACATGTATGAAGGCAATGCAGTAGATCTTCAGATGGAGAAAGTGATCGCGGCAGATGCGATCCTGGATGATGAGACACATCACTGTCAGGTTTTTCGTTATGATATGGAAGAGGATTACATATACTTACAATTAAAGGAGGACGATCTGACAGCAATCTCGCTGGATGCAAAGTATCAGTGCTATATTTCCACAAGGACAGAGCTTTTGTTCTGCACGGGCGTGGTACAGGAGCGATATCAGTGTGAACACGGGAAAATTTTGGTCTTTCATATTGAGAATGGATTCTATACAATTTCGGATATGAAAGGACCTGTAAAAAGAAAATAAACTAAATATAAAATTTTTGAATCTCTGTTGACAAATAGAAAACAGAGTGCTATTTTATATTCATGAGGTTTAGCACTCGATATGAACGAGTGCTAATAACGTATAAAATAAGGAGGATTTACCATGAAATTAGTACCATTAGGCGATAAAATCGTATTAAAGCAATTAGAAGCAGAAGAGACAACAAAGTCAGGAATCGTTTTGCCTGGTCAGGCAAAAGAAAAACCACAGGAAGCAGAGGTAATTGCAGTCGGACCTGGTGGAATGGTAGACGGGAAAGAAGTGACAATGCAGGTAGCTGTAGGAGATAAAGTAATCTATTCCAAATATGCAGGAACAGATGTAGAGCTGGATGGAGAAGAGTACATTATCGTAAAACAGAATGATATCCTTGCAGTTGTAAAATAGAAGAAAGAGACAATTTTTTGGAAACAGTCAACAGACGAAGTATAACAGGAGTGTGAATGAAAATGGCAAAGGAAATTAAATATGGAGCAGAGGCAAGAGCCGCTCTGGAAAAAGGTGTAAACCAGCTTGCAGATACTGTAAGAGTAACTTTGGGACCAAAAGGAAGAAACGTTGTTCTGGATAAATCGTTCGGAACACCATTGATCACAAATGACGGTGTGACGATCGCAAAAGAGATCGAACTGGAAGACGGATTTGAAAATATGGGAGCACAGCTCATCCGTGAAGTAGCAGCTAAGACAAACGATGTAGCCGGAGACGGAACAACAACAGCGACTGTTCTGGCACAGGCAATGGTAAATGAAGGAATGAAGAACCTTGCAGCAGGAGCAAACCCGATCGTACTGCGTAAAGGTATGAAAAAAGCGACAGATGCAGCAGTGGAAGCAATTGCAAATATGAGCCGTCAGGTAACAGGAAAAGACCAGATCGCAAAAGTTGCAGCAGTATCTTCCGGTGATGAAGCGGTTGGAAATATGGTTGCAGATGCAATGGAGAAAGTTTCCAAAGATGGTGTTATCACGATCGAAGAATCCAAGACAATGCAGACAGAGCTGGATCTGGTAGAAGGTATGCAGTTTGACCGCGGATATATTTCTGCATATATGGCGACAGATATGGAGAAGATGGAAGCAGTTCTGGATGATCCGTACATCCTGATCACAGACAAGAAGATTTCCAATATTCAGGATCTCCTTCCATTGCTGGAGCAGATCGTACAGTCAGGAGCAAGACTTCTGATCATTGCAGAGGATATTGAAGGAGAAGCTCTTACAACTCTGATCGTAAACAAACTGCGCGGAACATTTAATGTTGTTGCAGTAAAAGCTCCTGGATACGGGGACAGAAGAAAAGAAATGCTCAATGATATTGCAATCCTGACAGGCGGACAGGTAATTTCCGATGAACTTGGAATGGATCTGAAAGAAGCAACAATGGATCTGCTCGGACGTGCAAAATCTGTAAAAGTTCAGAAAGAGAACACAGTCATTGTTGACGGATGCGGAGATAAGAAAGCAATCGAAGACAGAGTGGCTCAGATCAAAAAACAGATCGAGGAGACAACATCTGAATTTGACAGAGAAAAATTACAGGAAAGACTTGCAAAACTGGCAGGCGGTGTTGCAGTGATTCGTGTGGGAGCAGCGACAGAAACTGAGATGAAAGAAGCAAAACTGCGTATGGAAGATGCACTCAATGCGACAAGAGCAGCAGTAGAGGAAGGTATCATCGCAGGCGGTGGATCTGCATATATCCATGCTTCTAAAGAAGTTGCAAAACTTGCAGAGACTCTGGAAGGTGATGAGAAGACAGGTGCGAATATCATCCTGAAAGCTCTGGAGGCTCCATTGTTCCATATTGCAACAAATGCAGGTCTGGAAGGTGCAGTGATCATCAATAAAGTAAGAGAATCAGAACCGGGAGTCGGATTTGATGCTTACAAAGAAGAATATGTAGATATGGTAAGTGAAGGAATTCTGGATCCTGCCAAAGTGACAAGAAGCGCACTGCAGAATGCAAACAGTGTTGCATCTACTCTGCTGACAACAGAATCTGTTGTTTCTACGATTAAAGAAGAGACACCGGCAATGCCGGCAGCACCTGGCGGAATGGGAATGATGTAATGATAAGAGGGTTCCCGGGTATCTGTTTTGATACAGATATCCGGGGCTCTTTTTTTATTTTCGGGATTTCAGCAGTAATAGACAAAAGAATTATAGAAAAACTGAGAAATTATGTAAAAATTATGAATGAGACATCATCTATAAGTATCGCTTAATAATAGGAGTTAAAATAAATCAGGATAAAAATAAATTGTAAGTGGGAATAGGCTTGACAAGTGGTGGGAATTTTTGTACCATAACAGATAATCTATGGACATACATATTAGAGAAAGAGAGGAAATAAATCATGGGAAAAATAATCGGAGAAGGTATTACATTTGACGATGTCCTGTTAGTACCGGCATATTCACAGGTCATTCCAAATCAGGTGGACTTATCCACATATCTGACAAAGACGATTAAATTGAACATTCCGATGATGAGTGCTGGTATGGATACAGTTACTGAGCACCGCATGGCAATCGCCATGGCACGTCAGGGAGGAATCGGTATCATTCATAAAAACATGACGATCGAGCAGCAGGCAGAAGAGGTAGATAAAGTAAAGAGATCAGAGAATGGTGTTATCACAGATCCATTTTCACTTTCTCCGGATCATACACTGGCAGACGCCAATGATCTGATGGCAAAATTCAGAATTTCCGGAGTGCCGATCACAGAAGGGAAAAAGCTGGTTGGAATTATTACAAACCGTGATTTGAAATTTGAGGAAGATTTCTCTAAGAAAATAAAAGAATCCATGACTTCAGAAGGTCTGATCACAGCACCGGAAGGAATCACACTGGAAGATGCAAAGAAGATCCTTGCAAAGGCAAGAAAAGAAAAACTTCCGATCGTGGACAAAGATGGAAATTTAAAAGGTCTGATCACGATCAAAGACATTGAGAAACAGATCAAATATCCACTGTCAGCGAAAGACGGTCAGGGAAGACTTCTCTGCGGAGCGGCGATCGGAATCACAGCAAACTGTCTGGAGCGTGTAGAGGCGCTGGTGAATGCGAAGGTAGACGTGATCGTGATGGACTCTGCACATGGACATTCTGAGAATGTTCTGCGCACAGTGCGTATGGTCAAAGAAAAATATCCAAATCTTCCGGTCATTGCAGGAAATGTTGCTACAGGGGAGGCGACAAGAGCCTTGATCGAAGCCGGTGTGGATGCCGTAAAAGTTGGTATCGGACCTGGATCAATCTGTACGACTCGTGTGGTTGCAGGTATCGGTGTACCACAGGTAACAGCTGTTATGGACTGCTATGCAGTGGCAAAAGAGTACGGAATTCCGGTTATCGCAGACGGTGGTATCAAGTATTCCGGAGATATGACAAAGGCGATTGCAGCAGGAGCGAATGTTTGTATGATGGGAAGTATCTTTGCTGGATGTGACGAGAGCCCGGGAACATTTGAATTATACCAGGGAAGAAAATACAAAGTATACCGTGGTATGGGATCTATCGCAGCTATGGAAAACGGAAGCAAGGATCGTTACTTCCAGGCAGATGCAAAGAAATTAGTTCCGGAAGGTGTGGAAGGACGTGTTGCATACAAAGGAACAGTAGAAGATACCGTATTCCAGCTCATGGGCGGTCTTCGCGCAGGTATGGGATACTGCGGAACTGCAAATATTGAGGCGTTGAAAGAGAACGGACAGTTTGTTAAGATTTCAGCTGCATCTTTGAAAGAAAGTCATCCACATGACATTCATATTACCAAAGAAGCACCTAACTACAGTGTAGATGAATAAGATGAAAGTGTGCCGGGGCAGGAAACTGTTCCGGCATTTTTGAAATCAGGAGTTCAGATGAAAATAAGATCCAACAGAAGAAAGAGAAGAAGATATGGACGGAGAAGAAGTGACAGGAAAGTATTCTATGCAAGAGTCGGACTGGCAGCGCTGCTGTTATTGACAATAGTGCTGATTTTAAGGTCATGCATCTCAAAAAAGCAAGGAGAGTTGCGGGCAGATGTGGATGCGTCCAGACCGGAGATTGATGTACAGCTTCTGGATATCAATGAGTACTCCAGACCGGGAATCGAGTCAGACGGGATCACAGGAATCGTGATTCATTATACGGCGAATCCGGGCTCTACTGCACAGGAGAACAGAGATTATTTTGAAGGACTTAAGGACAGCCATGAGACATCAGCAAGCAGTAATTTTGTCGTGGGATTGGAAGGGGAGATCATCCAGTGTGTGCCCACATGGGAGGTGGCATATGCATCCAACGAGCGGAATAAGGATACCATTTCGATCGAATGCTGTCATTCGGACGAAACAGGAAAGTTTACAGAAGAAACCTATCAGTCGATGGTGCAGCTGACCGCATGGCTTTGCAGAAAGTACAGTCTGACTGCGGATACAGTGATCCGCCACTATGATGTGACCGGAAAAAATTGTCCGAAATACTTTGTGGAAAATGAAGAAGCATGGGCGAATTTCAAAGAGGATGTGGCGAATGCACTGGCGAAAGGCGGTACGGATTAAAGGAAACGAAAAAGTATATCTCTTGCGGTCTGAAACAATGCTTGCTATAATAAACGGACAGAAGAGTTGAAGGGAAAGGGCAGAGGGAGAAAATATGAATGAATTGATAAAAAAGTTTCGGGAATCATGTGATTATAATATCGTACTGATTGGATTTATGGGAGCTGGAAAATCGACGGTGGCAAGAACTTTGGGAGAATGGTTTGACATGGATATTGTGGAAATGGATGAACTTATCTCAGAACGTCAAGGGATGAGTATTCCGGAGATTTTTGAAAAGCACGGAGAAGAGTATTTCCGGAATCTTGAGACGAATCTTCTGATTGAGCTGCAAAAAGCAAGTCGGACGATTATTTCCTGCGGCGGCGGTGCTGCAATGCGTAGTCAGAATGTAAGTGAAATGAAAAAAAATGGATATGTGGTCCTGCTGACAGCTGCTCCAAAGACGATTCTGGAACGTGTCAAAGAGAATGATGACAGACCTCTTCTGAAGAATCATAAGAATGTGGAATATATTGCAGAACTGATGGAAAAGCGCCGGGAGAAATATGAGACGGCAGCAGATTTGATCGTGCAGACAGATAAGAAGAATGTGCAGGAAATCTGCAAAGAGATGATTACAAAATTGATGGAGATGGATAGTAGAGATGTTTGATAAATTTTTTCCGGATGAATACCTGGCATCCACCTATGTGATTCCTTTTGAAGAGCTGTATGAGAAGGGATACCGGGGAGTCATCTTTGATATCGACAATACACTGGTACCACACGGAGCACCGGCAGATGAAAGGGCAAAAAAGCTGTTTACGCGTTTAACAAAATCGGATTTTCCTCCTGCCTTCTGTCAAATAATCAGAAACCGCGTGTGGAGATGTTTAATCAGGAGATACAGACTGCTTATATCTATAATGCTCACAAGCCTTCGATCAAGAATTATGAGAAGGCAATGAAGATTATGGGGACAACAAAGGAGCGCACTCTGTTTGTTGGCGATCAGCTGTTTACCGATGTATGGGGGGCAAAGAGAACCGGGATTCACAGTATTTTGGTGAAGCCGATCCATCCAAAAGAGGAGATTCAGATCGTTTTGAAGCGTTATTTGGAGAAAATTGTTCTTCATTTTTATAAAAAGAAGCGGAAACTGGATAAAAAAGGTTGAAAAAAGACAGAATCTATTATAGAATTATAAACAGTCGAGAAAAGGCAGCGCATAAAGTGCGCATTTGAAGGAGGATTACAGATGATTTCAGCAGGAGATTTTAAAAATGGTGTTACCGTTGAGATTGACGGAAATATCTATCAGATCTTAGAATTCCAGCACGTAAAACCTGGAAAAGGTGCAGCATTTGTTAGAACAAAATTAAAAATATCATCAGTGGCGGTGTTGTTGAGAAAACTTTCAGACCAACTGAAAAATTCCCGAAAGCACATATTGACAGAAAAGACATGCAGTATCTTTACAGAGACGGAGATCTGTTCAACTTTATGGACGTAGAGACATATGATCAGATCGCTCTGAACGAAGATGTTGTAGGAGATTCTCTGAAATTTGTAAAAGAGAACGAAGTAGTAAAGATCTGTTCACACAATGGAAACGTATTCTCAGTAGAGCCACCTCTGTTCGTAGAGCTTGCGATCACAGAGACAGAGCCTGGATTCAAGGGAGATACAGCACAGGGAGCTACAAAACCTGCAACTGTAGAGACAGGAGCAATTGTTATGGTACCATTGTTCGTAGAACAGGGAGATGTACTGAAGATTGATACACGTTCAGGAGAATATCTCTCACGTGTTTAATACGAAGGAGACGCCTCAGGGCGTCTTTTTCTTTTGGCAAGGAGAGTTGTTTCATTTATAGAATCTTTATAGATAGTTCATATAAAGTTCGTTGTATTTTGCATCAGAGTCGGATATAATCAAGAAACATAATATTGTTCACATCAGATTTCAAAGGCACATTCGTGCCGCATTTCTCAAAAAGATGAGCACACAATCAGGAAGGAGACAGTATGGAATATAGAGAATTTGTGTGCGCAGCAATTGAAACAATGAATCAAAAGGAGGGGAAAAACGGGATACAGGCAAGAGAACACAGAGCAGTAAAAAACAACGGGAAGATTCGTGTTGGACTGTTGCTTCAGGAAACGGGATCCAATCTGTTTCCGACAATCTATCTGGAGGAATATTATGAGAAGTTTCAAAAAGGGGAAACTCTGGAACAGATTGTGTCGGAGATCAGCCAGCTTTATCAAAAGATCAAGGCAAAAAATATCATAGATGTGGATTCTTTTTTAATCTGGAATCATGGAAGAATAAGCTGGGGATCAAAGTGATAAAAACGGAGAAAAACAGGGAATTACTGGAAGAAATCCCGCATTTGGATGTGCTGGATCTTTCGCTGACCTTTTATGTCATTTTAGACCGGCAATGTGAGGGAAGCGCAACAATGCAGATCACAAATGAGTATATGAGGCAATGGAATCTTGAAACAGAGGAATTATATGAAATGGCCATGCGAAGTGCTGTCAGACTGCTTCCGGCAGAATTCTGCTCACTTCCCGATATGATCCGCAGGATAACCGGAATTGAAGTGGAGGCAATCCGCGGCATGCAGAGAGAAGGTCAGATGTATGTACTGACGAATTCCAGCAAGATCCAGGGGGCAGCCTGTATGTTTTATCCGCATGTTCTTGAGATGATCGGTGAAATTTTGAAAGAGGATTTTTATATTCTCCCGAGCAGTATCCATGAAGTGATCATTTTGCCGAAATCAAAAGGAATTGCAAAAGAGGAACTGGATGCTATGATACAGGATATCAATCATACGCAGGTAGACACAGAAGAAGTGCTCAGTGACCATGCATATCTTTATGAAAGAGGATTGGGGAAAATACAAATGGCCTTTTAAAAAGAAAAGATGGAATGAGAAAATTGAAAGAAATGCTCTTTACAAGATTGCAAAATTGTGCTAGGATATATAAAGTGTTCGGTTGAAATTCAAAGGGCACAAAAGATTATGCGTCTGTAGCTCAGTGGATAGAGCGATGCCCTCCGGAGGCATGTGCGGCGGTTCGACTCCGCCCAGACGTGTATTTTTTATATCGAAAAGAAATCAGTAAAAGGGATTGAGCGGCATCCGGGTGGATGTGCTTCAATCCCTTCTTTTAAATCAAATTCACGTTTCTTTGCAAAATCCGATAAGTAATAAAGTATCCTGCAATGGCAAGTACTGTCGTAGTACAGGTTCCGATCAGGAGCATCTGAAAGAAATACTCTGAAAAGCTGGTCTGTGCAGGAGAAAAAACATAATCAGGAAGGACACTGGTGATGATGGATACTCCTATGCTGATAATCTGAGTAATGAGATTCAGAATAAAATATACAGCAATGGATACAATGATTCGGTGTGCGGGAACCAGCTGTCCGATTGCAATACTTGTATAAATAAATAGCACGCAGGAAAGAATTCCGACAAATGAAAAAAATACAACAAGACCGCAAAAGGAAGAGAAGGACATACCAAGTGCAGCCTGAAAGTCAGGTTTGATCCTTTCCAGAGCAGACTGTATATTGTCTCCCGAAATCAAAAACCACGCAGCGGCAAAGCAGATTGTAAGATCCAGCACATACCAGATGGAGGCAGACAGAATCTTCGCCCAGAGCTGGGTCAGCGGTGACGCCGGAAGCGTCCAGGTGATGTATCCTTCATCTGTAAATAGGTTCTTATAAAACCGGACGGCGTACATGATACAGCATCCAAAGGAAATCGCAGAAAACAGCATTGTGAGCACGACGATCAAAAGGGCGATAACAGGAGCAAATTCTTCAGGATCTGCTGAAAAGTCAAGATGATCGATTACAAGGAAGCGTGCCATCAGACAGCCGATGATCAGAATGATATGCAGGACTGCAAACATACGTACTCCATATTTTAAATCATGTTTGATCAATTTTTTTAACATCGAAATACCTCCCGGAATAAAGCATCTACCGATTTTTTGTGTCCCCTGCGGATCTCATCGACAGAAGCGTTGAGCGTAATCTGCCCGTTTTGCAGAAATAAAACCCGATCCAGAACATTTTCTACATCTGCGATCAAATGGGTAGAGATCAAAACAGACGCATCTTCGTTGTAGTTTGTCAGGATGGTCCGGAGAATATAATCTCTGGCTGCAGGATCTACACCGCCGATCGGTTCATCTAATACGTAAAGCTGTGCATCCCGGCTCATGACAAGGATGAGCTGGACTTTTTCTTTTGTCCCCTTTGAGAGTGTTTTCAGACGAAGCGAAGGATCGATATCCAGATCCTTTAACATCGTATGAGCACGGGAGACATCAAAATCGGAGTAAAAGTCACTGTAATAGGAAATCAGCTCTGAAATCCTGCGGCGTTCATCCAGACATCCGCGCTCCGGAAGATAGGAAACGATTTTCTTCGTCTCTACACCGGGAACTGATCCGTTTACTGTGATCTGTCCGTCAGTCGGTAAAAGAAGCCCGTTGATCAGTTTGATCAGAGTCGTCTTTCCGCTTCCGTTTGGTCCAAGCAGGCCGATGATCTCTCCGCGTTCCAGAGTCAGATCAACATTGGAAAGTGCAAAAAAGTGATTGAATTTTCGGGTCAGCCCCTTGCATTCGAGAATGGGGTTCATAGGTCTACCTCCTTGAGTGCTTTCTGTATCAATGCAGCAGTTTCTTCTTTCTGAAAGCCGAGCTGTTTCATCTTTTCAAGAAACTGCAGGATATGTTCGGATGCGAGACTGGTCTTCATTTCATCCAGCAGCTGGGTATCTTCTGTAATAAAACGTCCGCTTGTTCGCTGAGAATATACCAGTCCGCTCCGTTCCAGTTCGGAGAGTGCTTTTTGCATTGTGTTCGGATTCACGGCAGCTTCTACGGCGAGATCCCGGACAGAGGGAAGTCTGTCACCGGGTTTGTAGATGCCGGATACGATATCCTGCTGAATACGCTCCATCAACTGTAGATAGATGGGACGTCATTGTCCAATTCCCATGGCATTTGATCACCTCGTTTTCTATGAAAAACTACTGTACTATATATGTAATACAATCGTATAATGAAGTTGCGGATTTGTCAAGCTACTTTTCTATTTGCCGCAAGAACTTCGGCAGGCAGTTCCGGGTGAAAGATTCCTTCCTTTAACATACGAATCTCATATTTGTAAGGCGCATAGGATTTTTTCTCTTTGACAGCCGATGGAATGTACGGTGTTTCCAGAATTTTCGGGATATCCATAAAATCTTTGTGGTGTACGATATGGTGTATCGCGTCAAATCCGATATCTCCGAAACCGATATTGGCATGCCGGTCTTTTGCGGCTCCCGGAATATTTTTACTGTCATTAATGTGAAAGACGGCAATCTGATCTTTTCCGATCAGGCGGTCGAACTCATCGATCACATCATCGAAATGGTGGATGATATCATATCCGCTGTCACTGGTATGGCAGGTGTCAAAGCAGACTCTCAGCTTGTCATTGTATACAACGCCGTCATAAATCTGTGCAAGCTCTTCAAATGTGCGGCCGATTTCGGAACCTTTTCCGGCCATGGTTTCCAGTGCGATATGACAAGGGGTATCTGCTGTCAGGACAGAGTTGAGTCCTTTGATGATCTGGCGGATTCCGGCGTCAGTTCCGGCTCCCACATGAGAACCCGGGTGAAGTACCAGAGTATGGCTTTTGCAGGCGGCAGTGCGCTCGATCTCCTTTGCCAGGAATTCGACTGCAAGTTCAAATGTTTCAGGTTTTACAGAATTTCCCAGATTAATGATATAGGGAGCATGTACGATGATTTCGTCAATGCCATGTTCTTTCATATATTCCCAGGCAGGCGTAATATTCAGTTCACTGATTTCTTTGCGCCGTGTGTTCTGCGGAGCTCCTGTATAGAACATAAATGTGTTTGCGCCGTAGGAAACGGCTTCTTTTGCGGAACCAAGCAGCATCTCTTTACCGCTCATGCCCACGTGTGATCCTAATTTCATAACATATATCCTCTTCTTTCCTTATTATATAAATCCTTTCGGATGCGTGTACAAACAGCTTGCCGTAAAGCATTATACATGATAAAATAGCAAAATGAAAGAAAAATAGAACGGAGAGTGGAACAGAAGTGAAAACATTGTTGGAACTGATTACAATAGAAATGAAAGAAGCCTTTGAGGCAGCCGGTTATGATGCGGCATTTGCGAAAGTGACCTTGTCAAACCGTCCGGATCTGTGTGAATACCAGTGCAACGGAGCAATGGCAGCAGCAAAAACTTATAAAAAGGCACCGATCATGATCGCAAATGACGTGGTGGCAGGACTGCAGGAAAAAGACTGTTTTGAAATGGCAGAAGCGGTGAATCCGGGATTTATCAATCTGAAAGTAAAACCATCCTTTGCAGCAGCATTTCTCAATGAGATGGCAGCGAGTGAAAAGCTGGGAGTGGAAGAGATGGAGACACCAAAGACGATCATGGTGGATTACGGCGGACCGAATGTGGCAAAACCGCTGCATGTAGGACATTTGCGTTCTGCGATCATCGGAGAGAGTGTAAAGCGGATTCTGCGTTATAAAGGAAACAAAGTAATCGGTGATATTCATCTGGGAGACTGGGGATATCAGATGGGGCTGATCATTACAGAATTGCAGAAGAGAAAACCTGAGCTTCCATATTTTGATGAAAACTTCACCGGAGAATATCCGAAAGAGGCGCCGTTTACGATCGGAGAGCTTGAGGAAATCTACCCGACAGCCAGTGCTTATGCAAAAGAACATGAAGAGTATCGTGAAAAAGCACTGCAGGCGACGTTCCTTTTGCAGAACGGACATCCGGGATTCCGTGCGATCTGGAATCACATTATGGCAGTTTCTGTAGCAGATTTGAAGAAAAACTATGCAAATCTGAACGTGTCTTTCGATCTCTGGAAGGGAGAGGCAGATGCCCAGAAATATATTCCGGATATGGTGGAGATGCTCAAAGAAAAAGGATATGCGCACTATGATGAAGGTGCTCTTGTAGTGGATGTACAGGAAGAGACAGACAAAAAAGAAGTGCCTCCGTGTATGATCTTAAAGTCAGACGGGGCTGCATTGTATGACACGACAGATCTGGCGACACTGGTAGAGAGAGAAGAACTATACCAGCCGGACGAAGTGATTTATGTGGTAGATAAGCGTCAGGAGCTTCACTTTGTACAGGTATTCCGCTGTGCAAAGAAGACCGGAATCGTAAAACCGGAGACAGAACTGGAATTTTTAGGATTCGGTACAATGAACGGAAAAGACGGCAAGCCGTTTAAGACAAGAGAAGGCGGCGTGATGCGTCTGGAAAATCTGATTCGTGAGATCAACGAAGAGATGTACAAGAAGATTATGGACAACCGCACGGTTTCCGAGGAAGAGGCAAAGAAGACTGCACAGATGGTAGGACTTGCTGCGATCAAATATGGTGATCTTTCCAATCAGGCATCCAAGGATTATGTCTTTGATGTAGACCGCTTTACTTCCTTTGAAGGAAATACGGGACCGTACATTCTGTACACAATTGTCCGGATCAAGTCAATCCTGAATAAATACCAGGAAGAAAACAGTCTGGAGGATCTGGTGATCAGAGAGGCATCCAGTGAATTTGAAAAAGCACTGATGCTGGAATGTGCAAAATTCAATGATGTGATCGAGACAGTTTATGAAGAGACAGCGCCGCACAAGCTGTGTGCATATATTTATGATCTGGCCAACGCATTTAATAAATTCTATCATGAGACAAAGATCCTTTCAGAGGAAGACGCAGAGAAGAAGAAAGGTTATATCGCGCTTTTGAAACTGACAAAAGAGGTTCTGGAGAGTTGTATCGATCTGCTTGGATTTGAAGCACCGGAGAGGATGTAGGATATGACGGAAAAATTGTTTTATCTGGACAGTCATCTGCAGAGATTTTCTGCGCAGGTAGAGCAGTGTGTCCCGGATGGAGAAAACTGGCAGATCGTGCTGGATCGGACTGCCTTTTTTCCGGAAGGGGGAGGACAGTATGCGGATACAGGGATACTTGGCAGTGCGCGAGTGCTGGATGTGCAGGAAAAGGATGGTGTGATTTTTCACAGGACAGATGCGCCTCTTTCGGTTGGAGACTGTGTAGAGGGAAGGATTGACTGGGATCTTCGTTTTATGAAGATGCAGCAGCATACCGGAGAGCATATCGTTTCCGGGTTGGTTCATAAAAGGTTTGGGTATCAGAATGTGGGATTCCATCTGGGAAGTGAAGACTGCACGATGGATTTCAACGGAGAGATTACCAAAGAGGAGATTCGCGAGATTGAATGGGAAGCCAATCGGGCAGTGGTGCGAAATCTGGAAGTGGAAGTGACCTATCCGGATCAGAAAGTACTTCAGACACTTGTATACCGCAGTAAGATTGAGATTGAAGGTCAGGTACGGATCGTGACGATCCCGGAATATGATGTGTGTGCGTGCTGTGCGCCGCATGTGAAACAAACAGGGGAGATCGGGCAGATCCGTCTGACGGGAGTGCAGCGTTATAAAGGCGGCGTCCGTGTGACCATGCTCTGTGGATTCCGTGCGTTGGAGGATTACCGCAGGAAAGCAGAGAGTACAGGGTGTATTTCTTCTGCTCTGTGTGTGAAAGAAGAAGACGTGGCGCAGGGGGTAGAAAAATTAAAAAATGACTGTACAGAATGGAAGCAGAGATATGCACAGTTAAAGCGAGACATGCTTGCCATTCGTGCAGAAAGGATGGCTGGACAACCGAAGGATGTGATTGTGTTTGCGGATGATCTGGAGGGAGAAGAGCTGAGGATTCTGATGAATCTTGTTCTGGATCATGGCAAACGGCTCTGTGCAGTATTTGGCGGAGATGAGGAGCATGGTTTCCGTTATGTGATCGGAAGCAGGATATTGGATATGAGACCGCTTGCAAAAGAACTGAATGAGACATTTCATGGCAGAGGCGGCGGAAAACCGGAGATGGTTCAGGGCAGTGTGCAGGGAAATGAGAGTGAGATGAGGGCATGGATACAGGAGAAAGCGAGGGAAATGAATGGATAGAAATTCAGAACCGGTGAAATTCTGGCATGTATGTGGTCCGCTCTTATTGTATTGGGTGATTCAGTTTGTTGCCCAGTTAGTGGCAGAGCTTGCAGTAATGATTCCGCATATCGGTCAGGTTATGGATTATGACGCACTGGAAAAGAGCACTACGACAGAAGAGATGACCGAGGCGATTATGAGCAGTGTGCAGGGAATGTACGAGATTGTGGGTAAATATATTATGCCGATTCTTGCGTTCAGTGCGCTTTGTACGTTGTTTTTGACGGTACCGCTGTTTTTGAAAGACCGGAAGAAGGAACGAATACTTCATAAACAGTCAGTGAAAGTTCCGGGAGTCAAGAAGTATCTGGTCGTTTTCGGACTGGGAAGTGCATTTTGTATCGGATTAAATTGTCTGATGATGTTGTCTGCCCTGGCGTTGTCCTCTTTAGCGTACAGCGATGTGGATATGCAGACGAATGTGGTCGTGCAGTTGATTTGTATGGGGATCATCGTGCCGGTTGCGGAAGAGTTGATGTTCAGGGGGCTTGTTTTTAAAAGATTCCGTGAAAAGAGTACATTCTTTAGTGCGGCTCTGCTTTCGTCTTTGATTTTCGGATTGATGAACGGGAATCTGCTGCAAATCCTCTATGTCGGAGCAATGGGAATGGTGCTTGCCTATTCCTATGAGATTTGTGGGACGATTAAAGTGCCGATTCTGCTTCATATTACAGTGAATGTGATGGGAATTCTTCTGACAGACAGTGCACTGGGAGCCTGGATCCAAGGCGATATCATGCGTCTTGGAGGGGCGGTTATAGTCAGCGCCTTTGTCGGTTCTTCCATGTATGTGCTTTTGAGGGGGATGAAGAAGCAGGAAGTACCGCCTGTTGAATAAAGCTTTTAGAAAAAAGATTACGGTTTACGCCGGTGGGGGTGAATCGTAATTTTTTTGTTTATTAATATTTAAGAATTTATACATTGACTTTCAGGAGTCAGAGACGTATAATTCATACATAACTTAATCGACGGAAGTTCTTCCGGCAGAGGTTATAAGTTCCATGGATCGTAATGAGATCCAGTCAAGAAATCAAGTGTTAATTTCTAACAGATTTCAGTTATTTTAAGTGTTTTATAATGAATCATATATGGCAATAGTCTGTAGAAGATACAGGCTCAGTTCTGATATTCCTGTCTGAGAAAATCATTTCTATTTTTATCTTACGATCTTACAGATTTCCGGAATGCAGAAAATAATTATCGATTTAAACTTTCAAAGTTTAAATAATACAACAATATAAAATCTGCAATATATGTGCAGAAAAAGAAAGGAGGAAGTCTGATGAGAAGAGAAAAAGATGAAAAAGGCTGAAATTCTATAAAAATCCGGTAAAAAGTAAACAAAATCATGAAAAAGAATCAAAAGGAGTAGAAAAGTATGAAAGCATTTATGGAAGAATATGGAGTAATCGTAGTAGCAGCAATCGTCATCATGATCATTGTAGTAGCAGCATCACCAATCGGAGACAGCATTAAAAGCGGAATTATGGAAGCAGTACAGAAATTGACGAACGCACTTGCAGATGCAAATGGAGTCAGCTAATGAAAATATCCAGGGAAGCATGGGTTTTGAAAGAGGAGTGCTTCGGACCGCTGCTCCCATATGTAAAAGATCAGCAGGTTACAGACATCAATTATAACGGGACTGATGTGTGGATCGAACATTTAAAATATGGGATTCGAAAAGCTCCGGTGAATCTGACACCGGAGTTCGCAGGCCGATTTAGCGTTCTGATTTCTAATATTGTGAGTGAACAAATCAATAAATTTAATAATGTTCTGGAAGCGGAGACGGACACTCTCAGGATTTCGATCATTCATCCAAGCGTGACAAATACAGGGTATTCCATCTCTATTCGAAAAACACCAGCGGTTATGCGTATGACAGAAGAAAAAATGCTGGCCGATGGATACTGTTCCAGAGAGGTGCTTCTGTTTCTGAGAAATTGTATGGAAGCAAAATTGAATATGGTCTTTTGCGGGTGTCCGGGAGCAGGAAAAACAGAATTGCTGAAATTTTTAACACAATTTATACCGAAGCACGAAAAGGTGATGACCATTGAAGATAACCTTGAGATTCATTATCGGGATATTAATCCGGGGGCAAACTGTGTGGAACTGAAAGTGGATGAAGAATTTTTCTCCTATACGAAAGCAATCAAATCTGCACTTCGGCAAAATCCGCAATGGGTGCTTCTGTCAGAAGCGCGTTCTACAGAAGTGAAGTATCTTTTAGAATGCTTTTCGACAGGTCTTCACGGACTGACGACACTTCACACAGATGATACCAGGAAGATCCCTGACCGGATTCAGAATATGATGCAGGATTCTTATGCGGCATCCAGAATGGAAAATGACATCTACAGTTTTTTGAATGTAGGAATATTGCTCTGCAAAAAGGCAACCGGAAATGGAAAGGTCTTTCGGTTTGTCGATCAGATCTGCCTGTTTGACAGAATCGGAGAAGAAAACCGAAAGTATCTGATCGTGGAAAATGGAAAAGTAGTGTCCAGAGAAATTTCTGAGAATATCAGAAAAAAATTTCAATGGGCAGGAATAAGATCCCCCTTTTTGGGAGAAAGCAAGGGGAAAATGGTGTGCAGGTAAAACAAAAAAGAAAAGGCGAAAAAGGCACATGTTTCACTATTGGAATCCGAAACTGCTGAATCTGGAGATTCAGCGGTGCGGATACACATTCAGTGCTTCGTCCTATGTGAAATATCTGTTGGCGGTCTATCTGGGAATTGCAGGATTTGCCTATCTTTTTCAACTGCAGATTTTCTTTTCAGTGATTGTAATCGCAGCGGCATCGATATTTGTGCCAACGGTATTTTTAATGAATTATAAAAATCTGTATGAAGAAAAGAAGTTTGAAGATCTGACTGCCTATATGGAACAGCTTTTATATTCGTTTAAACGTAGGGCAAAGATTCTGACGGCGCTGGAAGATACAAAATTATTGTTCCGTCAGGGAGAGAGCCGTTTATACAATGGAATCGAATATGCAGTAGAGCATATCCAGTCCGCACAAAGTGAGGGAAACATTTATCAGGAGGCATTTTCAGAAATTGAAAAAGAGTATGGATGTAAAAGATTGTATAAGATCCATGATTTTTTGATGCAGGTAGAGCAGTCGGGAGGAAGCCCGGATGCAGCGATTGAGATTTTGCTGAATGATAGAAAAATGTGGATTGAGAGGATTTATGGTCTGCAGAAAGAAAAAAGAATATCAAGGTCAAGGTAACGATCGGGACCGGACTGTCTTTTCTGATCTGTGCCATGAGTATTCTGATGCTGCCAAAAGAGTTTGATATCACACAGGATCCAATTTCTCAGGCGGTCACGACAGGAGTGGTGATTCTCAATATGCTGATCTGGTATGCAGCGCAGAAAAAACTTTCCGGCAGTCTGATCTTATCAGATGAAGATGTCGATGAAGCGGAAATTCGAGAAAAATATAAGTATGTTGTGAAGGGAAACCGGGAAAAGGAAAGGTTTAAATATAGTATCATTGGATGTATCTTCGGTGTGACGGCGATCTTACTGGGGAATACTGTGGGGATGACGGCAGCAGGTGCGGCGGGTGCAGCAGCAATCTGGATGTTGACGCAGGAGAAGCGAAAATATAAACATGCCAGAAAACGTGTATTACGTGAGGTGGAAAAACAATTTCCGGAATGGCTGATGAATCTGTCCCTGCAGCTTCAGACGGATAATGTGCATGTATCTTTAAAGAAGACAATACCGGACGCACCGTTTATCTTAAAACAGGATTTAACGCGACTGGTAGAAGAAATCGAACAGCAGCCGAATGCACTTCAGCCGTATATCCGCTTTATGAGAGAGTTCCAGATTCCGGATGTGCTTTCTGCAATGAAGATCTTGTATTCCATGGCAGAATTTGGAATTGGAGATATGGGAGGGCAGATTGATGCGCTGGTACAGAGAAATACCGTTATGATGGATCGGGCAGAGCGTTTGAAGGAAGAAGATCTGATGGCAGGTGTTGGGTTTCTTGTACTGCTTCCAATGATCACGGGAGTCGTAAAAATGCTCGCAGATCTGGTACTGGTCATTTGGGGGATTTTGTCTGTTGTAAATACAATTTAGAAGGTTTGAGAGAAAAGAGGGCGATATCATGAAAGAATTTTTGGAAGAATACGGTTCGATCATCGTAATTTCAATCATCGGATATGCGGTCATGTCCGGTTTATGGAAGATTTTAATACAGGTAAGTTCTGTTTGAGAAGGAGAATAGCGGAATGAAAGAATTTATGGAAGAGTATGGCGGTGTGATCGTGACGTGTATGCTGGGAATCATGCTGCTTGGACTTTTGTATTCGCTGCTTGCTTCAGGAGGTCAGCTGCATAGGCTGGCAGAGCTGTTTTTTGACGGGATAGGGATAAAAATGTCAGGAGGGCAGATGTGAAGAGCTGGATCGGAGAATATGGAAAAATCACAGCAATGGCAATTATCCTGGCCGTATTATTTGCATTTGTTTGGAATCGTACTGATCGTGGATATCTGGGCGCGCTTTCAAAAGCAGAGCCAAAATCATTTTTAAAAGCAACCGATAATTCCGATTTTCTTGTACAGCTGAAACCGAGACCGGATCCGGTCTTGACGGTATCTGTCAGTAAACTGAAGTATCAAAGAAGATATGACCTTCTTCATGGAAAGAAATCAGTGCCAGGGCTGTGGACGCGGATGGAAGAGAGCTTCCGGTCAGCGTGATAAAACTGATCGCTCCAGATGGAAGTCAGCTGGAAAAGGAACTAAATCCAGAGGCGTTTTGGACAGCGCAGAGAGGTGTTTATGAGATTACTTATCAGGCAGAGGAAAACTATCAGGGGGCTTATATTAGAAAAGTAACAAAGGTATGTCGGGTTACAGTAGATTAAAGTGCGGTTGAAAGGAAAAGAAAAATGAAAGGTGCGATCGAAACAATGGTGGGAGTTGTACTGATTGCCTTCATGGCAGTGCTGAGTACTGCCTATATCAGCGCATCGTTGAATACACAGAAGGCACAGGCTTATCATTCTACAGTTGTAACAGAGATTGAAGCGAGTGATTATAATGCAGAGGTTCTGGAGAAATGTAAAAAGAAAGCGCTGGAAAACGGATATGAAAATCTGGATATTCAGGTTGTGACCAGTGCGGCAGGAAGCAAATATGCAAAAGTGACATTGGCATACCGGTACACGATTCCACTTTTGAATATGCTTTTGGAGCATCAGATCACAGGATATGCAAAATAGAAAAAAGGGGAAAGGAGAGTATGCCAGGAACGGATGAGACATGCAGTGATGGGATTTTTATTTTAATTATGCTGATTTTTGCAGGAGCATCGATTTATACGGCGGAGACAAAGACGATGCATCAGAATGAGCTGGACAGTATTCTGGGAGCAGCAATGGAAGAATCGATGGAGATTCTGACAGTTAATCCGACATATTCGATCGGGAAAGAGGTGGAAGGAAAAGAGCTGGCAGCAGATTTTATTCAGAATATGCTCATGCGAACAACCAGCAAATCGACATTTGAAGTAGAGATACTGACAGCAGATGCACAGAAAGGTTTGCTGGATGTGCGGGTGACGGAATATTATCGGCAGATATGGGGAAATGGAAAGGCGGTTGCCAGAAAAACTGTGATATTGGATGATGTAGAAGGAAAAGAAGAGGTTTTCTCTAAGATATCATTCTGGAAATCATACAAAGATAATAAAGGCGAGGAAAAACGTATTGTAAAGCAGGTGGTAGTTCCGGAGGGGATTTTGCTGCCAAAGGAAATACTGCCGGTTGAAAATGAAAGTGGAGATGAGAAAGTGAAAGGCTGGAGAGCTGTCGGCCAGTCGGAAAACACCATATATACAAAAGAAAATATCGGGACAGTGCAGGCGAAAGGCGATATGGATTTTGAAGCTGTTTATGAGAAAACCGGCAGTAAGGCAGATTAAAAAGGAAAAATATTACAAAAATATTAAAAAGTTATTGCTTTTTCATCACGTATCGAATATAATTCTTATTGTATGATTAAACTTGGCGATAATACCACACAATCCTTTCAAAATACCACAAACTGTATTGAAAAAGTGCGGAAAATCAGGTATTATGTAGAATATGTGGGGACATAAATAAGAATATTAAGGATAGGTGAAAGTATGAAAATGAAAAAAGTACGAAGTGTACTGCTTGCGGCAGCATTAACGTGTTCCATGATAGTTACACCTGTTATGGCGGCACCAGATGATACAACAAGTCTTCAGAATCAGAAAGAATCAGCTCAGAATGAAGTGAACGGTCTTCAGGCACAGCTGAATGAATTGTTTACAAAGACAAATGATTTGGAAACACAGCTGATCAACAAAGGGCAGGAGATTACCAAGGCTCAGGAAGACCTGGCTGTAGCAGAAGAGAAAAAGCAGCAGCAGTATGAAGATATGAAGCTTCGTATTAAATACATGTATGAGGAAGGCGATACTTCAGCATTAGAACGTATTGTAGCTTCCGGAAGTATCTCAGAGATGCTTACTCAGACGGAATATGTGGAGAAAGTACATACATATGACCGTGATAAGTTGCGGGAATATGCAGAGACAGTTCAGGAAGTAGAAGATCTGAAGACATCTCTGGAATCAGATATGACAAAATTGCAGAATCTGGATGAGGAGTACAAGACACAGACAGCAGAGCTGTCAAGTACGATTGAGTCCAAGAGAGCAGAAGTGTCTAACTTGGATGCAATGATTCAGGAAGCTGCAAGAGCGGCAGTAGAAGCTGCGAAAAAGGAACAGGAAAAGAACAACACGGTAAATAATGAAAATACCAATACACCGTCAGGCGGTGGAGATAATAGCGGTGGAACTGTAACGCCGGCACCAGAGCCGACACCGACACCAACTCCGGATCCGACACCGACACCAACTCCGGATCCGACACCAACTCCGACACCGACACCGGAACCAAATTACAATCCGTCTACCGGAAATGCAGTCGTGGATCGTGCATACAGCTGGGTAGGAAAAGCGGAATATGTATGGGGAGCATGCAGTCCGGGAGCGTTTGACTGTTCCGGTTTTGTAGCGTATTGTCTGACTGGCAATTATGCTCGTCTTGGTACAACGTATACATTCCTTGGATGGCCGCAGGTAAGCAACCCGCAGCCGGGAGATGTGGCAGTAAATGCAGAGCATTGTGGAATCTACATCGGCGGTGGCCAGATGATCCATGCAGCAGATTATGGAATCGGTGTTATCGTAGGACCGGTTCAGAGCGGTATGATTTACGTTCGTTACTAAAGAAAAATACATATACAAAGTACAAAAGAAAAGCCCTGATGGTCATCGTGTCATCAGGGCTTTAAGATTCTTAGATCAGTTTTTGGGGAACAATTTCAAGCCAGTATCCATCCGGATCAGAGATGAAGTAAATTCCCATTCCCGGATTTTCGTAGCAGATACATCCCATTTCTTTGTGCTTTTTGTGAGCCGCATCGAAATCATCCACTTCAAACGCAAGATGGATCTCATTGTCTCCCAGGTTGTAAGGGCGATCCATATCACGCAGCCAGGTCAGCTCTAAAAGATGTGGAGTAGTTCCGTCTCCAAGGTAGACCAGGGTAAAGCTTCCATCCTCAGCGTCTTTTCTGCGAACTTCCGTCAGATCCAGAGCTTCTTTGTAAAATGCAAGAGATTTATCCAGATCCAGTACATTTAAATTGTTGTGTGCAAATGTAAATTTCATAGAGTACATCCTTTCTTTTCCTTTTCCATCAGCATACCATAGAAAGTCCTTGCAATCCAGTATTTTCTATGATATACTACTAGCGTTGCGAAAAAACACGTATGCGTGGTATCACTGAAGGTGCCTAAGTTTGACGATAAGACAAGCCGGTCTCAGTGTAAAGAAAGTATACGGAAGTAAAAAACCAATTTGGAGGAAAAAACATGAGCGTTATTTCAATGAAACAACTTTTAGAAGCAGGTGTTCATTTCGGACATCAGACAAGAAGATGGAACCCTAAAATGGCTCCATATATCTACACAGAGAGAAATGGTATTTACATCATCGACCTGCAGAAATCTGTAGGAATGGTTGACGATGCTTACAAAGCAGTTTCTGATATTGCAGCAGAAGGCGGCACAATCCTTTTCGTAGGAACAAAGAAACAGGCTCAGGATGCAATCAAAACAGAAGCAGAGCGTTGTGGAATGTTCTACGTAAACGAGAGATGGTTAGGTGGAATGCTGACAAACTTCAAGACAATCCAGAGCCGTATCGCACGTCTGAAAGACATCGAGAGAATGGCAGAAGACGGAACATTTGATGTACTTCCTAAAAAAGAAGTAATCGAGCTGAAAAAAGAGTGGGAAAAACTGGAGAAGAACCTTGGTGGAATCAAAGAAATGAAAAAGATTCCAGATGCGATCTTCATCGTAGATCCTAAAAAAGAAAGAATCTGTGTACAGGAAGCACACACTCTGGGAATTCCGCTGATCGGAATCTGTGATACAAACTGTGATCCGGAAGAACTGGATTACGTAATCCCAGGTAACGATGATGCGATCAGAGCAGTAAAATTAATCGTTTCCAAAATGGCTGATGCTGTTATCGAAGCAAATCAGGGAGCAGCAGAAGATGCATATTATGAGGAAGCTGAAGAAGCAGTAGCTGAAGAGACTGTAGAAGCAGAATAATTATGAACGTAAATGCTTCAGCCTGAACATCAGGTTGGAGCATTTTTGGTAAACTATTTCAATTCATGGAGGAAAAAATCATGGCAATCACAGCAAGCATGGTAAAAGAGTTAAGAGAGATGACAGGTGCAGGAATGATGGACTGCAAAAAAGCTCTGAATGAAACAAACGGAGATATGGACGCAGCAATCGAGTTCTTAAGAAAGAACGGACAGGCAAAAGCTGAGAAAAAAGCTGGAAGAATTGCGGCAGAAGGTATCGTAAAAGCTGTTGTTAAAGATGACAAAGTAGCAGCAATCGTAGAAGTAAACTCTGAGACAGACTTCGTAGCTAAGAACGAAGAGTTCCAGGGATTTGTAAATGCAGTTGTAAATCAGGTTGCAGATTCTGATGCAGCAGATATGGATGCATTCATGGCAGAAGCTTGGGCAGCTGATACAACAAAGACTGTAAAAGATGCTCTTGTTGAAAAAGTAGCAGTAATCGGAGAAAACCTGAACATTAGAAGATTTGAAAAGATCGTAACAGACGGATGTGTTGTAGATTATATCCACGGCGGCGGACGTATCGGTGTTCTGATCGAAGCAGAGGCAGACGTAGTAAACGATGAAATCAAAAAATGCTTAAAGAACGTAGCTATGCAGGTAGCAGCTATGTCTCCAAAATATACATCTCGTGCAGAAGTTTCTCAGGAATACATGGATCACGAGAAAGAAATCCTTCTTGCAGCAGCTAAGAAAGAGAATCCGGAAAAACCGGAAAACATCATTGAAAAAATGATCATCGGACGTCTGAATAAAGAATTGAAAGAAATCTGTCTGTTAGATCAGGCATATGTTCAGGACAGTGACCTTACAGTTGCTAAATATGTAGAAAAAGTTGCAAAAGAAAACAATGCAAACGTAACTGTTAAGAGATTTGTTCGTTTTGAGACAGGTGAAGGAATCGAAAAGAAACAGGAAGACTTTGCAGCAGAAGTTGCAGCTCAGATGGGAAACTAATTTATCAATCGTTGGACTGATAAAAAGCGAATTAAATAGCGTATTTAAGCGGTTTCTAGCTATTTTGACAAGTGTTATAAACTACTGTAAAAGCTCACAAAATATCGTGCTATTTTGGGTACAGATTGGGTAGGGTATTGGGTAAAAAAATTTACCCAACCTCTTAACGAGGAATTTACTTGTTGTTTAAAATAGAAAGGGAACGCTGTGAGTGATGAGAGTATATTGCGGAAGTGATATGCTCTCATTTTTTAGAATATTAAAAAGTTGACTTTGGAGAAGAATAGATTGGGAGTGACATTAATAGTGAAAAGGATAATAGCAGAAATAATATTTTGGATAGTAAATATCGTATTGATTATAATGTCTTTTATGACGGATAGACCTTTGGCATCATTTGTTACTACGATTATTTGTAGTACACCAATGAATCCTTTGTTATTAAATCGTATACAAAGAAAAATTGATGGCAATAAATTTGATTTTTGGTATTTATTAAAATTGATATTACCATTTTTCACGATTATGTTTGTCTTGTACATTTGTGCTGTGTTTTCCTTAAAAAATAATGCGATACTCAGAGGAATGGAAGATATTAAAGCGTTCATGAGTATTACAATGTATTTATTATTTATAGTGGTGTTATTTTTTATCGTAAAAATGATAAAAGTAAAAAATATATTGTGTTTGGTGTGTTTTATATTCTTTGCGTTGCTTTAAACTTTTGTTCTGAATCAATGGTGAATATGATAGTATTTTTTTTGAATAGAGTTTCAACACAAAATATATGCTTAGAGTCGTATGAGATGTTATATTTCAATGTATTAACACCAATTAAAGAGGCAATACTTACATATATTATTTTTGATGTAGTGTTTGAAAAAAAAGAGAAGAAAATATTTTCGGTGGATGTAATAGATAAACAATCATTAAAAAAGGAAATTATGAAATTATTGTGCAGAAATAATTTGAAAGAAAATCTCATAACAGAATAAAGTGCTTGGAAATATTGAAAAGTTCGTTTAAAATCAAGGTTTACAGACATTTTTCTTCAAAGAAAAGGGATCGTAGAATACCGCAAAATATCGTAACAGATTTTTAGAATGGAGTAAAGATTGAAAGAAAATGGAGTAAATATTTCAAAGATGTAATGAGAAATGGCGTAGGTAGTGGAAACATTATTTGCGTCATTTCTCATTTGTAAAATTAAGGGCGGTTTTATTGAATTTGTGATAAAATAGAAAAAACATCTTGACTCTCTAGTGAACTGTATTGTTGATATTTAACTAAATATTTATAGCTATTATAGCCGCTTCATGTTAAAATAAAAGAAAACGGCGGTGATTTATATGGCAAGACCAAGAAAATATGTCATTAAACTTACAGATGATGAATTGAAGACATTAAAATCTATAATTCGCAAAAGTAATACATCTAAAACTATTCGA
>ENA-OQJB01000131-OQJB01000131.1-human-gut-metagenome-genome-assembly--contig:-NODE-131-length-46243-cov-3.550416_pt1 | contig 46243 bp, 46 predicted proteins | sample MGYA00242599_ERZ504765 | MGnify/ENA primary metagenome ERZ504765 (study PRJEB26092, sample SAMD00036354) | human gut metagenome | host: Homo sapiens | study: EMG produced TPA metagenomics assembly of...
AACACTTATAGCCAGATTTAGCATAGGTAGTACGCAAAACGTTGATATAATCCTCACCTCCTAAGAATTCATATGGATTATTCACATAGTTAAGACCTAATTTTGCTTTAAAGTTTATTTCACGGTGACCCGCTTTACCATTTTTAGTTGTGACTAAGATAACACCATTACTAGCACGTGCACCATACAAAGCGGTAGCACCTGCATCCTTCAAGACTTCCATGCTTTCAATGTCGTTGGGATTTACACTGTTTATGTCGTCCATAGGCAGTCCGTCAATTACAAAAAGAGGATTAGAGTTTCCATTTGTACCAACACCACGAATTACCAGCTTCGGTGCTGTTCCTGGCTGACCGGAATTTGTCACAACGTTCACACCACTAACCCTACCGCTCAATGCATTCACGGCATTTGCTGGTTTAGATTGCAATAAATCATCGGAATCGATGCTACTGATAGCACCTGTTACAACACTTTTTTTCTTAACCTCATATCCTATTGCTACAACTTCCTCGAGTGCAATGGCAGATGTTTTTAATTGAACGTCTATCTTAGACTGACCTTTATACACTATATTCTGTGTATCATATCCTACGAAGCTATAAATCAATGTCGATTCCATTGGTACATTTTCCAAGATATAATTTCCGTCCAAATCAGAAATAATACCGTTTGTGGTACCTTTAACTAAAATACTTGCACCTATCACAGGTAAACCATCGGAGTCTGTTATACAACCGGTAACTTTCCCGTTCTGTGCATTTAATGGTAAACTGAACGTTATAAGAATCAGCATACACATTAATGATAGTGTTCTGTTCATAATCTAGAGTTTTTTGTAATTAGTGTTTTTCTTAAAATAAAAAGTTTTGTTCTATCAGTTGCGCGCTACTTACTGACACTTGCAAATATATATACTATGTAATATAACCAAAGGGGGAAAATTTCATTTAAATAGGGTGGGGGAATAGATTAACTAAATATTTTAAGGAAAAATGGCTGTTAGAATCCATTCCCAGACTCCAACAGCCATTTTATCACTAACAATCGCCTGTTAATCAATATATTTTTCTGCCCATTTCCTTAAGATTTGCATCCCTGCCCAGTGGAACAAAAGTAAATCCGTATGAATAGCTTCCCTTCAGAAGACGCTTGTCTATTGAAGGACGGGCTTTCAGACTCCAGCTATCTGTTCCGCCCACTCCAGCCTGAACCAGGTCGATATTAAGAGTATTAGAATACAAGTCCTTTTCAAGTTCATTTATATGTTTAGCCTTATCAATCGCATTCTGCGACATCTCCCACACTGAGACAGATAGGGGTTCATCACCGACAATCATCACACCTGCCTTATCCGACTGCAAGGCAAACCATCTCACGTCACAACGGTTTCCGTTTTCCTGCGGCATTACATAGTCAAATCCCAGAGCGGACACCTTGCAGTTATATATAGACACCATTGCAGAAGCTTTTCTGTCGGAATAGTTTTCCCATGGGCCACGTCCATAATATGTCACATCCGACAAACGATTGGTACATTCGCATTGCAATCCTACGCGCAACATTTCTGATATTTCAGGAGACTTCATCATTGAATAATGAACGCCTATTGTTCCGTCTGCTTTTACTTTATAATTCAAGGTAAGTCTCAGTCTTTCATCTATAGCCTTTAGCACCTTAACCTCAAGATTGCCTTCCGATTTGCGTACATCTATAGAAACTGTCTTTAGCTTTAATGGAGCATCTTTCCAGAATGCAAACAGTCTATCGACCTTCCATCCTCGCCAGTCATTGTCTGTTGACGCTCTCCAGAAGTTTGGTTTCAGAGCAGATGTGATGATACTTTCATTATCTATCTTATACTGACTGATATAACCATCACTGATATTCAGATAAAAGTTCTTTCCCTTCACGCTGATGTCTTTCTTGTTATCTGAATCGATTTCCATATCCAATGTAGTATCAACGCATTCTACTATCTTTGGTAAAGAAAGATACTTAAACTGTTCCCAGGCAACCTCGTATCCAGCTTTGGCATACAGATTGTCATTCTTGAGCCTGGCACTCAGGCATAACCAATATTCCGCACCGTCATCGGCCTTGAAATTCTGAATAGGAAGTTTTAGTTTACAGCTCTCACCAGCTGGTGTTGTCGGCACAATAATCTCACCTTCCTGCAATACACTGTCTTCGTCCTTCAATTGCCAAAAATAACGATACTCATCTGTTGAAAGGAAGAAGTTTCTGTTTTTCACAGTTATCTCTCCACTATAGACATTATCAGTTGTAAATGATACAGGAGCAAACACGTACTTGCATTCCTCAGTAGCAGGTTTAATGGAGCGGTCGGCACTGATAACACCATTTATACAGAAGTTTTGGTCGTTGTGCTCCCCTTTCTCATAGTCACCACCATAATTCCATGATTTCTTATTATATTTCCGTTCATTATCCAGCAATCCCTGGTCTATCCAGTCCCAAATATATCCGCCGGCAAGCGCATCATGAGAACGTATTGCATCCCAGTATTCTTTCAGCCCGCCGGTAGAGTTTCCCATAGAATGTGCATATTCACACATTATTATCGGACGGTTCATGACCGGATTCTTAGTCACTGCTATAAGCTCATCTACCATAGGATACATACGGCTAATGACATCTACGTATAAAGGATCATCGGGATTGGCATACACATAAAGCTCTTTCTTTGCCGGTTTGACATCTTCGTTCACATTAAAATCTATCTCACTCGTAACGATTGATGCTTCTTTACGTCCGATAGGTTTGTATAAAGGATTTTCCGGCTGACCTTGTGCTCCCTCATAATGAACAGGGCGGGTTGGGTCATAATCTTTCAACCATCCTGACAGGGCAGCATGATTAGGACCGCATCCAGACTCGTTACCCAACGACCACATGAACACAGAAGGATGGTTCCTGTCTCTTACAGCCATTCTTACCACTCTCTCCATGAATGGATTAATCCACTCAGGTCTGTTGGACAGATAGCCTCTTTGATGATGAGTTTCAAGATTAGCCTCATCCATTACGTATATACCATACTTATCGCACAATTCATAGAAATAGGGGTCGTTAGGATAGTGCGATGTGCGGACTGTATTGAAGTTATAACGCTTCATAAGCAGAACGTCTTCGAGCATCTCATCACGTGTAACGGTCTTACCTCCGGTCTCGCTATGGTCATGGCGGTTTACACCAATGAGTTTAATAGGAGTGTCATTCACCAGAATCTGATTACCTGTTATTTTAATATCCCTGAACCCTACCTTATTACTTCTCGCATCCACCACGTTGCCCTTTTTGTCTGTGAGCTTTATAACCAAAGTGTATAGATAAGGGTGTTCCGAATTCCATAGTTTTGGCTTAGAAACAATTCCCTCCATCATTCCGTAATAAACATTATCACGCTGAGGATAAGGTTCGTTCACCACATAATCGGCAGTAACGGTAATGTCTTTTCCAAACACCGGTTTCCCATCGGCATCATATAATTGGGCTGACAGATTCCATCCCTTCAAATCATCCATATTCTGATTTGTTATTTCCGGACGGATTTGTAACCGTGCTATATTCTTCCGGAAATCGATGCGTGTCCTTACTCCATAATCATATATTGCCACCTGCGGAATGGACATGATATATACTTCACGATGGATACCAGCCATTCGCCAGTGGTCGGCATCTTCCATATAACTTCCGTCGGTCCACTTATACACTTGCACCGCCAGTTTATTCTCCCCCTTCTTAACGTATTCGGTAATATCAAATTCAGTAGGCAGACAACTGTCTTCGGAATATCCCACCTTCTGTCCGTTTATCCATACATTAAATCCCGAATAGACGCCTCCGAAATGGAGTATAATCCTGTCGCTCTTCCACTTGTCAGGAACAACAAACTCCTTGATATAACACCCCGTCTGATTATTCCTGTCAATATATGGCGGACGAGCAGGGAAAGGATAAATAGTATTTGTATATATAGGATAGCCATATCCCTGCATCTCCCAACATGAAGGAACAGGAATAGTTTTCCATGATGATGAATTGTACTCCACTTTATAAAAACCGGCGGGAGCCAATGCCATATCCTCGGAAAAGTTAAACTTCCATTGGCCGTTCAACGACATATACTCCGATTTCTCTCTGTCTCCATCCAAAGCCCAATCCACTCTCCGGAAAGAATAAGTAGTACTGCGGGAAGGCAAACGGTTAATTCCGTTTATGGTCTGATTCTGCCATACATTCTGATTGTTTCTCCACTGATTGGCACCGTTGTCCGATGCAGACAGAAATTGCATCATGAAAAATAACACAGAAAATGAAAAAATAGATTTTAAGTTCAAGTTCATAAATTCGCATTTTAAGTTTCTATGCAAATATATAAGTATAACGAACAATGAATAGGGGGTATTTCTATCTATATAGAGTGGTATTTTAAATATAAGCTTAGACTTTACAGAACATCGTCCGGAATACTATGCTATGTAGCACTCTATTTGAAATATTATATACACCCATGACACAAATCTTTCTGACAATTTTATATATTCTCATCTTATCCCTTCCATCAAAGATAAATCCCAATCCTGATTTGCCAGCCGCATTTATTCCTTTTTTCAGGAGAATTTTCCTTATGGCTGACGCCATGAAAATTCACCTGAAAAAGAATGCGGCGGCAAACGGATTAGAATTAAAGGAAAGATTACAGGGATTAACTGCGACCGACGTGACGCATAGCCGTAAATCAAAGGCGGCTATCCTTATATTCCATATATGGCCTCATAAATACTGTGAAAATCCACTTTCCCCAATAACAAAACATAGCCTGCTTATCAAATCCCGAAATAAGACAGGGATTTCAGCTCCCTCCGATCTGCATAGTCCAGTGGCTTAGCTATGCTTTTACTTATACTCTTCCTACTTCCTTTCATCCTTTTTTCCAACTGTTTTTACATTCTTTCCTATCCTTCATATGACATTTGATGACACCTGATGACATCTAATGCCATCTATTTGTAAATCAATTGTTTAATCAATTTATCATCTTACATTTGGACTGTGAAACAAATCAAGTAGTCACCCAAAACAAAAGATTATGGCACAAGAAAACAGTCCTGACAAGGAAAAAAGGCAAGGCCGGATAAAGAAACCGGAAAAGCCTTATGTGGAACAAATTAACGAATTTTTGCTGGTACATAACAAGAATGACCCAAAGGAATGTTTGGGAGTGATCAGCAAGGCGGACGAGAAAGGCAATTATCAGACGGTTACACCGGAGGAGAAGAATGAGAACTCATTTCTGAAATTCGACAAGAATTCGAGTATTCTCGAAAACTTCATCAAGAATTTTTGGAGCCAGCTGAAGGAGCCTACGCATTTCAGGCTTATCCGTATGACCTTCAATGATTACAAGCAGAACAAACAGGCTCTCAAGGATTTGGCCGAAGGTAAGAATACAGACGCGGTAAAGGAGTTTCTGAAACGCTATGAAATCGTACCGAAAGTAAACAATCAGAAAAACAGTCAAACAAAAGAGGAGGAAACAACAATGGCAAAGAAGCAGGAACAGACAACGCAGGCTCAACCTGAACAGGTATCACAGGTGGAAGCTGCCGCACAGGGGCGCGAACAACAGGAACCGCAACGCCAGCAGACACCCACGTACCGCTACAACGAGAACATGATTAATTGGGAGGAACTGGGTAAGTTCGGCATATCCAAGGAAATGCTGGAGCAGTCTGGACAGCTTGACAGCATGTTGAAAGGATACAAGACCAACAGGACCATGCCGCTGACACTCAACATTCCTGGGGTACTGACCGCAAAGCTTGATGCACGCCTTTCATTCATATCCAACGGCGGGCAGGTCATGCTGGGCATCCACGGTATCAGAAAAGAACCGGAACTGGACCGTCCTTATTTCGGACATATCTTCACGGAAGAGGACAAGAAGAACCTGCGTGAGAGCGGGAACATGGGACGCGTGGCTGACCTTAACCTGCGTGGCAACACGACAGAGCCGTGTCTGATTTCCATCGACAAGAATACTAACGAACTTGTAGCCGTACGACAGGAGCATGTCTATATCCCGAATGAAATCAAAGGTGTGACTCTGACTCCGGATGAAATTCAGAAACTGAAAAACGGTGAACAGATATTCGTGGATGGCATGAAATCTAATCAAGGCAAGGAATTCAATGCCAATCTGCAATACAATGCGGAAAGAAGAGGCATCGAATTTATTTTCCCGAAAGACCAGGCTTTCAACCAGCAGACGCTTGGCGGTGTACCGCTTTCCCCCATGCAGCTCAAAGCGTTGAACGAAGGCCACACCATCCTTGTAGAGGATATGAAACGAAAGAACGGCGAACTGTTTTCATCCTTCGTTACCATGGATAAGGTAACAGGTGGTCTCCAATATACGCGCCACAATCCGGAAACGGGAGAAATCTACATACCAAAGGAAATCTGTTCGGTACAGCTCACACCGGAAGACAAGGAAGCGTTACGCAAAGGGCAGCCCATCTATCTTGAGAACATGATCAACCGTAAAGGTGAGGAATTCTCGTCTTTTGTCAAGCTGGACCTGGCAAGCGGAAGACCACAGTATTCCAGAACTCCGGACGGTTTCAACGAACGACAGGCACCTACCATCCCGGCTGAGGTTTACGGACACCTGCTTTCGGCACAGGAAAGAGCAAATCTTCAGGACGGAAAGGCCATCCTTGTAACGGGTATGAAAGGTCCCAACGGCAAACCGTTCGATTCCTATCTGAAAGTAAACGCAAACACCGGACAGCTGCAATATTTCCAGGAAAATCCAGATGTACGCCGTAATACCTCACAGCGTGCTTCACAGACTGACAATACCCAGCAGCAGGAACAGAAGAAGGGAGCAAAACAGGCTGTCTGACCTGAACGGGATTCAAATCATTCAAATCATCAATTACTAAAAAGGAAAGAACATGAACAAGAACAATCATCATATCTACAAGGCTGAACAAATCGACTGGGAGAAACTGGAATCGGTAGGTATCAGCAAATCGCAAATTGATAAGGACGGAAACATGGACCTGCTCCTTCAGGGAGAGGAAACCAATGTCATGTCCATTAAAATCAAGACTCCTGTATTTTCACTGACCATGGACGCCACACTCAGTCTGATTGAAGACGAGAATGGAAATCCGGTCATCAGCGTAAACGGTATCAACCCTTCAAGTGAATAAATAAGAATCCATAATGTATCATCTCTCTTTCCATACGGTAAGTCCGTATGGAAAGATATAAAAACAGAATTTATCATGATTGCCATATTAACAGACAAACCAAGTGTAGGAAAAGAAATCGGAAGAATCATCGGTGCAACCAAAGTAAGAAACGGATATGTGGAAGGAAACGGCTACATGGTTACATGGACTTTCGGGAACATGCTGTCACTGGCCATGCCGAAGGACTACGGAACCCAAAAGCTGGAACGGAATGACTTTCCTTTCATCCCGTCCGAATTTGAACTGATGGTACGTCATACACGCACCGAGAACGGATGGATACCGGAGATTGATGCCGTACTCCAGCTTAAAGTAATCGAGAGGGTGTTTCAGGCATGTGACACCATCATTGCGGCTACCGATGCCAGCCGTGACGGGGAAATGACATTCCGCTATGTCTATCAATACCTGAACTGTACACAGCCTTGCTTCCGTCTGTGGATTTCCTCTCTTACCGACGAGTCTGTGCGTAAAGGCATGGAAAATCTGAAACCGGACAGTTGCTACGACAGCCTGTTCCTTGCTGCCGACAGCCGCAACAAGGCGGACTGGATTCTCGGAATCAACGCCAGCTATGCCATGTGCAAGGCGACTGGCTTTGGCAACAATTCCCTCGGGCGGGTACAGACACCGGTACTGGCCGCCATCAGCAGACGCTACCGTGAAAGGGAGAACCATATTTCATCGGACAGCTGGCCCATCTACATCAGCCTGCAAAAGGACGGTATCCTTTTCAAGATGCGCCGCACACAGGATCTTCCCGACAAAGAATCCGCAACAATGTTTTTCCAGGACTGCAAGCTGACACATCAGGCACAGATTACAGGTATCAGTCACAGCATTAAGGAAATACTTCCACCGGATCTACTTAACCTGACACAGTTGCAGAAAGAAGCGAACATCCGCTATGGTTATACCGCATCAGAGGTATATGACATCGCACAGGCCCTTTATGAAAAGAAACTGATTTCCTACCCAAGGACTTCCAGCCGTTATCTGACGGAGGATGTGTTTGACTCGCTTTCACCAATCATGGCGCGTCTGTTATCATGGGAGCTGTTCCCTGCCGCTAAAGGAACTGGAGGTATTGACATATCCAGTTTGTCCCGCCACGTAATAAGTGCAGAAAAAGCCAATGTACATCATGCCATCATCATTACAGGTATCCGTCCCGGAAATCTGTCCGAAAAGGAAATGCAGGTTTACAGACTTGTAGCCGGAAGGATGCTTGAAACATTCATGGCTCCATGCCGCATAGAAACGACAAATGTTGAAGCGGTTTGTGCGGCACAACATTTCAAGGCCGAACAAACAAGAATCATTGAAGCCGGCTGGCATGATGTGTTCATGCGTTCCGACATGGTTCCAAAATCAGGATATTCTGTCAATGAACTCCCCGAAGTGGAGAAAAGTGATACTCTGAATGTATGCGGATGCAACATGGTACACAAGAAACAGCTGCCGGTAAATCCGTTCACGGATGCAGAACTGGTGGAATACATGGAACAGAACGGACTGGGCACGGTATCCTCACGTACCAATATCATCCGTACACTGGTTAACCGTAAGTATATCCGTTATTCAGGGAAATATATCGTTCCGACCCCGAAAGGCATGTTCACCTACGAAACCATCCGTGGAAAGAAAATTGCGGATACTTCACTCACCGCAGACTGGGAAAAACAGCTGGCCGGACTTGAAAGCGGAATGATAACCGGACAGGACTTCCTGAACAGGATCAGGACTCTCGCCAAGGAAATGACTGATGACATTTTCAACACCTATTCCACAAAAGAAGAATAACATCTATACCTAATCAACCAAGAGAATGCAGGCCTGAAGGTCTGCATTTTTTTGTATCCGTACAGAAAAGAATCTGTTTTTCCGCTTTTAAGCGGCAAAGGTCTTGAATTGCCTGCCTTTTGCCGCAAGGCTGCCCTGAAGGGCTTGGCTGGACAGGAAAAAATCATCCTCGCTACGCTCCGGTATTTTTTCCTGCCAGGCCTTGCGCAAAAAGGCAATCCAAGAGGCCGGAGGCCTATAAAATCGGGAAAACACATCCCGATGGGATTATTCATTCATAAAATTAAGGATTATGAAACTACAGATTATCGAAAGTATCAGCAAGCATGCGGTAACCCTGGTACTGGTTATCGGAATACTTATGCTGACAGACAAAGGTATCATGCCTACCGGTATTATTGCAATGCTCCTGCTCACCGGAGGAATCATAGGATTTCTTTTCAGAGCTCTTCTACTGATTGTAAGGATAGCATTTATCTTTTTCATTGTCGAACTCCTGTTTTTCTAACCAATAAAACCTACAGATATGAAAACAAGTACATGTATATCTTCTGCTCCTGTCATGCCGGCTGTATGGCCACAGAGTGAACATATCAGACCGGTCAAAAGACGTCTGCCCAATACAGTTGATGAGCCTAAAAACATCGGCTACTATCTGGAATCGCTGCGTGATATTGCAAGCAGACCGGACAGGGAGGATGTCCTGAAAGAATTCTTCAAGGAAACTTATGTATAACCATAAAATTTTTCAATTATGTTTTTTCAATCAATTTATCAGATGATTACAGCAGGTACGGATCTGAACATCAATATCCGTAAAGTGGACAACAGCCTGAGCGTAGCAGTCATGCCAAGGCGGAACAGCCTGAAAGAGGATACGCGGCAGAACATGGTGCCGCTGGTAGTGAACGGAACACCGGCAGAACTGGATATGGGCTTCCTGCAGACGATACTACAACCGATACAGAAGGTACAGGGGTTGCTTGTCAATGCGGAAAATTTCGAGAAACAGGCAGAAAAGGCTACATCACAGGCCAAATCATCCAAGGCTCCTACAGTACCGGCCGAATCAAAGGAAGCCAGGGAAAAACGTGAAAAGATGGAAAAGCTCCTCAAGAAGGCTGATGATGCGACTGCCGCAAAAAGGTTCTCCGAAGCAATGACATGGCTGAAACAGGCACGGGTACTGGCTCCTTCAGAAAAACAGAAGGAGATTGACGAAAAGATGCAGGAAGTACAGAAACAGGCCAGTGCAGGAAGCCTGTTCGGTATGGCAGAGGAACCGGCGCTGGTAATTCCCCAACCACAAGGCAGCATGAACGGTCAGCCACAGCCCGGTATGCAAACAAGCATATTCCCGGAGCAACCAACCCATACTATGAATCCTGAACCTGTCATGCAGCCTGCTCCACAGCAGATTCCACAAGAAATGCCCCAACAGGTACATGACACGAATGGAGCATATATCCAACCGGCTCCAAACCGTCCCGTGATGCAAGGAACAGGTATGCCACAAGGTGCAACAATGCAGACTTATCCGCAGCAGCCGGCATACCATCCCGAAACAGTTCCTTATCCACCACGACAGCCACAGCAACCGGCAAACAGCCATATACCAAACGGAACGGTACAAGTGCAGAACGGAAACGGACGGGAATACCAGGCTGTACCGGCTGCCCATGATACATTCTGCTTCGATCCGGAAGACGAGAATGACAGGGAACTTCTAAGAGAGGACCCATATGCGGAATATCCGGATTTTCCGGCTGAGTACCGGATGAAGGACGAGGCACAGGTAGAAATGATATACTGCTGATATGCACAATAAACGATTTGTAAAACCAATAAACTATAAACAATATGGCACTGGAAATTAAAGGTATGAAAAGAGTCTTCAAAATGAGGAAGAACAGTAGGAAATCGTACTGGACGATCCGAACGTAAACATGTCTCCGGCTGAAGTGATGGATTTCTATTCAATGAACTATCCGGAACTGACCACCGCGACCGTACATGGACCGGAAATCGAAGATGACCGGGCGGTATATGAATTCAAGACAACCATCGGAGTGAAAGGGTAAGGACATGAAAAAAGGACAACGTAAAAATGAGAAACCATGTACACAACTTACGGAACGGGCTTTGGAAAATTTAGCCAGACTTATCATATCGGAACTCGAAAACACGGACGTAAGCCGGGGCATCAGAAGCAGGAAGAAAAGAAAACTCCCTCCTGCAGAAAACCTTATGGTTTTCTGAACACGAGAATACCTTCCATCGCTCCCAATCTGTATGTGGAGAATGACAGGGATGCAACGGTAAATGTCACCACCAAAGAGAATCTTGATTTCCTGTACCGTTCAGCCATGAAGTATGCGCAGCTCCTGGATGTGGAGCTGCCATACCATCCTACAGGCAGGACTTCCATAAGAGAAAAAATATGCCTGCTATATAATGCGCTGGATTCCATAGTATCTCATCATGTAAATCTGGAACTTGTCGGTGACAGGCTCCAGTTCTGTATCTATCATTTCCATGAATGGCCTGATTACACCCTGTTCCTGATACCGATAGATTTTACAGAAAGACTGAAAGGTGAAATTAAAAAGATTACACTGGAGTTCATCAGAAGGTTCATCAAGTATCACAGGATGATGGATATAACCGATACCCCTTATTTTGAGATGTCGGAAGTCTGTATCGATTATGTGGACTTTGAACAGCTCGATGAGGAAGAGAAAAAGGATTTGTACAGAAAGGAAAAGCTTTTCAGGTCATATGAGAAAGGGAGAATCCACAGGAAGCTGTGCCGGATGTACTCCAGAGCTTTCTGCAGGAATCTGGAAGAACATATCAGCAACTGTAATCCTTCCAGCGACAAAGAAAGAAGACTTATGGAACTGATTACCGAAGGGATGTCCCTGATTGCAAAGGACAGCCCTTATATCTTGAATTATGACTATGATTTTGCAAGCGAAAAGGAAAGGGATTTCGAACCGCCACCGCTCGAATATCAGATTCTGCTTACATATTCCATTACGGATACGGTTACCAAAGACATGGAAAGCTGTTTCAGTACTGATTGTCAGGAGACATATAACCAGACTCCCGTATCATTTACCTTCATCACACCGGAAACAGAGGAACTTTTCAAACCGGACAACTATCCGGAGCGTTTCTCCAGTTGGTTTGAGAAATTTGTAGAACATGTTACCTATAATTTATAAACATCATGAATGAACTGACAAAAACATACAGAAAATGATGGTACCGAAGGCGGCTATCATAGCCTACAAATATGAAGACAGAAGAAATTTTGATACCAGGTACTTCATAGAATTGCGTCCCATCGGAAAAAACGGACAGATGGGAGCAGGTATCCCCGTCACATACGAATTCATGAATACCCTACTGGAATCCTATACGGAGGAAATGAGCGGGATACCGGCAGGCAGAGTCCCCGAAAACATGCTGGCCTGCAATCCAAGAAAAGGACAGGAAGAATATATCTGGTACAATCCGCCCGGAAAGAGACAGATGTTCTTTCACAAGGATCTCAATATACAGGACGGCATGTTCAATCTGCCGGGAATTGTCTACCATGTAAAAAACGGAAGCATGGACGTATTCGCCTTCAAGGGAAAACGTCCGGTGGAGACGACTCCGCTGTTCCGTGCCCCGTTCTTCAACGTGACCGGATCAAGTGTCTGCCTTGGCAGCAGTTCTTTGGAAAAGCCACAGAACCCGACTTTCCTTTCCCTGCTGGAATACTGGGAAAAACGGTTCTGGCTGACTGAATTCTCCCATCTGGGAGGAAATGTGAATCCTACCGTTTCAAATCTTGTCATCGTTACCGAGAACATAAGAAACAATCCGTTCGACATGAACGAACTCAAGCCCATGAATAAAAACTTAAAGACATACTTCCATGAAAAAGATACATTTTACAGACCGCTACCTGCTCAATCCGCGTCATCCGGTAACGGTATTCGTCATCGGAGCCGGAGGTACCGGCTCACAAGTGATAACCAATCTGGCACGCATGAGCATGGCACTTCAGGCATTAGGTCATCCGGGACTGCATGTCACCGTATTCGATCCCGACACAGTAAGCCAGGCCAATATAGGACGCCAGCTTTTCAGTGAAACAGAACTGGGACTGAACAAAGCCGTATCACTAGTCACACGCATCAACTGTTTCTTCGGATACGCATGGACTGCCGAACCGCAATGCTTCCCCACCAGGAACTTTTCTGGAGAAAGCACAGCAAATATCATCATTACCTGTACGGACAATATACGTTCACGTCTTACACTTTGGAAGTTCCTGAAGAAAGTCCGCAAAGAAACTTCAGTGACCATTCCGCTCCCATATACTGGATGGATTTCGGAAACAGCCAGACAAAAGGACAGGTCATCATCGGAACGGTACGTGAGAAAGTTCTCCAACCTTCTTCACAGGAATATATTCCCATGCCTAAAATGAATGTCATCACCGAGGAAGTGGACTATGCAAAAATCAAGGAAAAAGAATCGGGACCAAGCTGTTCTCTCGCGGAAGCTTTGGAAAAACAGGATCTGTTCATTAACTCCACACTGGCACATATCGGATGTGACATATTATGGAGAATGTTTAAGGAAGGAAAAACACTATATCGCGGTGCCTATGTCAATCTGGAAACATTGAAAGTGACCGCAATCCCGGTATAATGCATAAGTGACCGTATGTATCATCTTTCCATCAGAATACGGTCACTTATTCTATTTGCTACTTATTATTTACTATGTTCTTACCTCGCTGGAGAAGGAAACTCTGTATCTCCGAGGCGAGATAGAATGATTTCCCGTTCTTTTCAACCGAGTAATATTTAATCTTGCCCTCTTGCCTGTAACGTGCCAATGTTCTTTGTGACACACCAAGGAGTTCTGCCAGATCCACATTATCAAGCAGTCTGTCTCCGTTCATACATTCTTTCAGACGGTTCATCTGATCCAGTTTCTTTTCAATGCGGGCAAATCCCTCTATCATAGTTCCTATCAGTCTTTCGAGTATCTCATTATCTATATATGACATAATTCCAATATTATAAGTGAATAAATCGATACTCTCTTCGTGCGCACTCTAAGAGTATATACTTATAGTAATGAAAATAGTATGCCTAAATCTGAGACAAAGACCGATATGCTTATAAATCCATGATAATCAAGTATATAAAATTTTACTATTTTATGTTGATGTAAACCAAAAGTGTAAACTATGTAATACGAAATTGAAAACAGGTTAACACAAATACAAGTCTTGATATTTGATGCTACCTGAAGACATCTGATGACAACATTTTGTACTTTATACATATTCAAAATACATTTGTACAAACTCAAAAATCTTTTGGATATGGAAATCATTGGAATTGAAACGGCCACATATGAAAAGACATTAAAGGAAATCGAAAATTTCCTTGATACTATTGATAAATTGATAACTGCTTCTTCACATAAAACGATAGGAGAATGGTTGGATAATCAAGAAGTTTGCCTGATTCTTAAAATCGCTCCCCGAACGTTACAGAATCTTAGAGATACAGACCAAATCTCTTATTCTCAAATTGGGAAAAAGATTTATTATAAAAAAGAAGATATTCAGAAATTTATAGAAAAGCATAACAGTCATGAGCAAAGTAATCACACAAGATAATGAACAAATTCTTCAGATATACAATAGACTCAAAGAAACGCTTATGAGACTTGAAAGTATTCTGAAAGACAATACCCCAACACTCAATGGGCATAGATATATGAATGATTCGGAACTGGCTAATTACCTTAAAGTATCAAGACGCACTTTACAAGAATATAGGAATAATGGAATTTTATCCTATTATCAGATTGGAGGTAAAATACTTTATCGTGAATCTGATATAAAAGAACTTCTTGAAAAAAACAGGCAAGAGGCATTCCAGTAAACATTTCTTGTGGTATTCGTTGATTTTCAAAAGAAAAATCAGTATCTTTGCATTACTGACAAAGAGTTGTATCTCAGTGCAGAACAAAGAAGTTCAATCGAGGTGAAATAGGTGGACTAAATGGTAAGCTACAAGATAAGTAATTGATTATTAGCGATAAAAAATATAAGGTTCCGCCCCCAGGCGGATCACGAAACATAAAATTAATCCCTTGATAATCAGTCGTTATCAAGGGATTTTTATTTTAATATTCTTCACATATACTTATTCTACAAGCATAGAGCGACACGGTAATTCGATTATAAAAGTAGTACCTATCCCCAGTTGGGAATCGACTAATATCCGCCCGTTCATCTTCTCGACGATCAGTTTGCAGATAGGTAAGCCCAGACCGGCCCCTTGAGCAAAGGAATCCAATTTCTCAAACCTTTCGAATATCTTTTCAAGCATATTCTGCGGGATGCCCCGACCGGTATCTTTAACACCGATTCTGACAGATTGGTGGTCTACCTCATAGAAGACTTCCACATGTCCGGTGGTAGTGTTCTTTAAGGCATTCGAAAGGAAATTACTCAAGATCTGTTTGATACGCAATTTGTCCAGTTCTACCAGAGAATCATGTGCCGGATAGTTAGTCAGAAGTTCAACGCCGGATGGTACTTGATGAGCATACTCCGCTACACTCTCGTCAAGAAGCTCGGTAAGGTTAACCCAGTCCGGACGCAATTCCAGATAACCGGATTCTATTTTAGAAAGATCAATTACATCATTAATCAGATTTAATAATAGTTTGTTGTTATGTCCAATCAGAGAATTATATAGTTCCTTTTCCGCTGCATTTTCCGTACTAGTCAACAGGCTTGAAAAGCCGACAATAGCATTTAAAGGAGTACGGATTTCATGACTCATATTAGCCAGGAAAGCAGACTTTAACCGATCGGACGCTTCAGCTTTATCACGTGCCTTGACAAGCATTTCTTCTGTCCTTTTCAGTTCTGTGATATCATAATTGATGCTGATAATTTCGATAATCCGGTCCTGCGGGGCATATTTCTTTACTAACAGATTGACATGCGTCCATGTGTATGTGCCATCCTCCCTAAGGACACGCATCTCTTTGCTAAGTTTGGTAGTAAGTCCCTTTCGTGCGTCGTCCAAAAACCGATCAACAAGGCACGGTCAGTCAGGGTGAAATGCCGGTATGTGCCAAAGATGTCGGACAACGGAGTTTCATCCGCTTCACCCACATTTCTGTACCAGCTTTTTTGGGCATAGCCGTGTCCACTCAAAATATTGAAATGAGCATAACCGACCTTGGCATAATCACCGACCAATTCAAAAAACTCCTCAAACTCCTGAATCTTATTATAGGCTACCGTTGTTTCTGTCTTATCCGCATTAATCAATAGATAGTTTATTGGCTGATGCTCACTATTATATAATGTAGTCACTTTAGTCATCAGATCAATCGTACCCTGTTTTTGGGTATTCTGATAATACGATCCGACCTTCGAGAAGTCATAACGGAAAGTAAAGTCGGCGTCTTCATTTTTCTTCAGCCGTTCTTTCATTTCTTTCGGAAAAATAGGATTATCAAAAATATTGATACCCAATACGTCTTCTTTCTTCTCTATATGAAACATTTCTAATTCCTTATCGTTCAGATCCACCAATACCCCATCCATATCGTATAATTCGATACCAATAGGCAAATACTTGAAAATGTTAGATAAGAGACGCTCACTGTATTGCAAAGCTTGGTAAGCAGATGCCATATCAGGACCATCTTGCACTTCGGATATACCATAAATGATTTCGTTTCCGTCTTCATCCGTTTCTTGAAAGCATACCTTGCTACGTACCCAAACAGCTCCTTTCACCGTATCAAGCAAATACACCACCTCCGGCCGTTGATACACACCATAAGAATGAACTGTTGTAGAAAGTTGTTCCTCTTTCTGAATACGTTTATTGAAATCTTCAAAACTAATAACTCCGGTCTGATCCAGACCTAATAACTCTACTATAAAGTCAGAACATTCATAATTCGCAGTTGATAAATTGGCTTTCCACCATCCCATATTAGCGTTAGCCATCAACTGCGAGAAAAAGGTAAAATCTTGTAGTCTATTCATAACGCTATTTATCATTTTATTATTTTTCGGGCGCAAAAATATAGATTAGCGACAAATCTAAACTTTCAGAAAGACACTTTTTTAGCATATTATAAGAAGATTATTTGTGATTAAACTAAAAAATTTCCGGTTAAAACTTTCTCCAAAAGAGATTATTTCAACCGGAAATTTTACAATCGTCAAGTTCCTTATTTTACTTTTTCAAGGACTGATAAACAGCTTTTGCCATCACTTTAGCCCCTTCTTCATTCGGATGGATCTTATCCGGAAACAGTTGGGGCATTCCATCCATTGCTGCGTGAAGATCGATGACAGACAAGTTATTTTTCTTGGCAACCTTCTTTATCATCGGAATGATTTGTTTAGAGATGATATCATCGTTGATATTATCACCGGTCTGATAGGCTTTAGAAGGATAACAAAGATAAATCTTCGGTTGAGCTGGCAACGCTTTGAAAGCATCGACCATTGTTTGCAGATCTTTCGTGAAGTCGGCCTTATACTTCCAGTTAAATGATTTACTGTCATTCGTACCCAACTTGATAACAACGATATTAGGATTGAAAGCCAGCGCATCCTGATAAGCCTTTTCATTCATATAAGGATGATCGCCCTTGTTCAGCAGAGTGCGGGCACTGACTCCGAAATTCTTTACCCAATAAGCCTCTCCCAACATACGGCTCAACACGGCCGGATAACTGTCACGACCACGATTCTTGATACGTGCTCCATACGTAATACTATTTCCAATGCAAGCTACACGGATAGCATCTTTATGAGGTACTTTGAAACTACGGAGCCAAGACGTCAGTTCGTCCAGCATTTCATTCTTATAGAGGAAACCCTCGCGAATTCCCCATCCATGTCCGCCGGAAGGATAAATATGAAGCACTGAAGGAACATTGTTCTTGTTCAGCGCCAAATAATAATTAACTCCGTTAGCAGGCGGAACGACTTTATCATCATCACTATATACGATAAAAGCACGCGGTGTATCTTTCGTCACTTGCTTTTCATTAGAATATTCAAGTTCCAATTCAGCAGAAGCATCTTTTCCCAAAAGGTTGTCGTGAGAGCCCCTATGGGTATAAGATTTATCCATCGTAATCACAGGATAGAAAAGAATCTGAAAGTTCGGACGAAGTTCGGGCTTGGCATGAGTGGCAATGGTAGAAGCCAGATGTCCACCGGCAGAAGAGCCCATGATACCAATGTCATTCGGGTTCAAATTCCAGACATCGGCACTGTCACGTACCAATTTCATTGCTGCTTCAGCATCCGAAATGGGTAATGTACGATCACCGTTCGGCATCCGGTATTTTAGCACAATCAATGCAATACCTTGTTTATTAAAGTAGGGAGCCCAATCACAGCCTTCGTGTTCGAATGCCAAATGTGAATATCCACCTCCCGGACACGCAACCACAGCACGCCCCGTTGCCAGTTCCGGCGCAGGAAGGAATACGCGAAGTGAAGGTTGTTCAATATCAAAAGGTTTCGGAGCATTTTGCGCTACCACTCGTGAACCAGCAAAAAAGAGAAGCAGCAAGATAAAAATAGTAGAAAATTTCTGTTTCATAGTATCTATGTACTTTGATTAATGAATAATTAGATGCGCGAAGATAGTAATTTTGCGTATCTTTGCAGCCCATTTTGATTAGAAAAATTATATGCAAGGAATAAAGAATCTGACACAAGGCCCTATCAATCGTCAACTGTTTAATCTGGCAATGCCGATCATGGCAACGTCGTTTATCCAAATGGCATATAGCCTCACAGATATGGCGTGGGTAGGACGACTGGGAAGTGAAGCCGTAGCCGCCATCGGTTCTGTCGGAATCCTGACCTGGATGTCCGGTTCTATCTCCTTATTAAATAAGGTGGGATCTGAAGTGAGTGTCGGACAATCCATCGGTGCGCAAAGCCAGGAAGATGCCCGCAGTTTCGCATCTCATAACATCACGATTGCTTTGATTATTTCCATCTGTTGGGGCACACTCCTTTTTATATTTGCAGAACCTATCATACGCATCTATGAACTCGAAGATCATATTACGGCCAATGCCATCCAATATCTACGGATTATTTCTACCGGATTGCCTTTTATTTTCCTTTCCGCTGCTTTCACCGGAATTTATAATGCGGCAGGGCGCAGTAAAGTCCCGTTCTTTATCAGCGGCACAGGATTGATACTGAACATCATTCTGGACCCGCTCTTCATTTTCGGTTTCGGGCTGGGAACCAATGGTGCGGCATACGCTACCTGGATTGCGGAAGCAAGTGTTTTCCTGATTTTCGTTTATCAATTGCGTTGCCGGGATGCTCTGCTTGGCGGTTTCCCTTTCTTCACGCGGCTAAAGAAAAATATACACGGAGAATCTTTAAACTGGGATTGCCCGTGGCTACTTTGAATACGTTATTTGCTTTCGTCAATATGTTCCTTTGCCGCACCGCCTCGGAACAGGGAGGACACATCGGCCTGATGACTTTCACCACCGGAGGGCAAATTGAAGCAATCACTTGGAATACCTCACAGGGATTCTCCACCGCTCTAAGTGCCTTCATCGCCCAAAACTACGCCGCCGGACGAGTGGAACGGGTACTTAGAGCCTGGTATACGACTTTATGGATGACGGGAATCTTCGGAACATTCTGCACATTACTATTCGTTTTCTTCGGGAATGAAGTTTTTGCCATATTCGTCCCCGAACAGGCGGCCTACGAAGCCGGAGGTGTGTTCCTCCGTATCGACGGATATTCGCAACTTTTTATGATGCTCGAAATCACCATGCAGGGAGTATTCTACGGCATCGGACGCACCATCCCTCCTGCCATTATCAGCATCAGTTGCAACTATATGCGTATTCCGCTTGCCATCCTGTTTGTACGGATGGGCATGGGAGTGGAAGGAATCTGGTGGGCAGTCTGCGTCACCACGGTTGCCAAAGGGTTAATTCTTTTGAGTTGGTTCATTATTATTAAAAAGAAGTGTTTGAGTGTTCCTTCAACGATAAAAGGATAATTATCATTTCCCTTTATTAACAAACAAAGGGGCTCTTCCGAGTTATTTTAACTTAAAAAGTACACGCTTGCCAAATAATATGTATCTTTGCATTGTTATTAATAATGCGAAGTGATTCGTATAAAAACATTTTTTATAAACCATTAAAAACATCAACATTATGAACAAGATGAAATTTTATGGTTCTCTTCATGAGTATTGCCATGATATTTGGTAGCTGTGGAAGTATGAACAACACTGGTAAAGGTGCTGCTATCGGTGGTGGTTCGGGTGCTGCACTAGGTGCGATCCTGGGAGGTGTTATCGGTAAAGGTAAAGGTGCTGCTATCGGTGCTGCTATTGGTACGGCAGTAGGTGCAGGTACAGGTGCTCTTATCGGTAAGAAGATGGACAAAGCAGCAGCAGAAGCAAAACAAATTGAAGGCGCACAAGTAGAACAGATAACAGACAACAACGGATTGCAAGCCGTGAAAGTAACATTCGACTCGGGTATTCTTTTCACTACCGGTAATGCAAATCTAAGTGCTGCTGCTAAATCTGCTTTAAGCAAGTTTGCCAACAATGTGCTCAACCAGAACCGGGATATGGACGTGTCTATCTACGGATATACCGACAACCAGGGCTGGAAAAACAGTACTGCTGCACAAAGCCAGCAAAAGAACCTGAACTTATCACAAGAACGTGCGCAAAGCGTGTCCAGTTACTTGTTGAGTTGCGGTGTTTCCACCAATCAAATCAAGAGTGTACAAGGAATGGGTGAAAGCGATCCCGTTGCAAGCAATGACACTGCTGCCGGTCGCGAACAAAACCGTCGTGTAGAAGTATACATGTACGCAAGTGAACAAATGATTAGAGATGCACAAGCAGCTACTCATTAAAAAATTACTGCGCTATACGCGCAACCTGCTGATTTTCTTCTTTACATCAACACTACTGGCAGTGATTATTTATCGTTTCATGCCGGTTTATGTAACTCCATTGATGGTTATCCGAAGCGTTCAGCAAGTTTTTTCAGGAGATAAACCCACGTGGAAGCACACGTGGGTTTCTTTTGATAAGATATCTCCCAACCTGCCGATGGCGGTCATAGCCTCCGAAGACAACCGTTTTGCCGAACACAACGGGTTCGACCTCGTAGAAATCAAGAAAGCGATGAAAGAAAACGAAACACGCAAACGGAAACGGGGAGCAAGCACCATCAGTCAGCAGACAGCCAAGAATGTATTCTTATGGCCGCAATCGTCGTGGGTACGCAAAGGGCTCGAAGTCTACTTTACGTTTCTCATCGAACTCTTCTGGTCGAAAGAGCGAATCATGGAAGTCTATCTCAACTCTATAGAAATGGGAAATGGCATCTACGGCGCACAAGCAACCGCAAAAAATAAGTTCGGAACAACAGCCGACAAGCTGACCCGGGGACAATGTGCACTCATCGCCGCCACCCTCCCCAACCCAATACGATTTAACTCGGCGAAACCTTCGTCATACATACTAAAACGACAAAGTCAGATATTACGGCTGATGAATCTGGTTCCTAAATTCCCACCGGAAGAGAAGGCCGTTGAAAAGAAAAAAAGCAAAAAAAAGAAAAGCAAATAACAAGAAAGAATTTATAACCTAGTTTAATTTACGATTAGACGAATAGGTGATTTACGATTAGACAATTTACGATGTACGATTGAAATAACTTTTGGAATTATAAGTACTTATCTTTGCATAAGTATCTCCTCATTCACAATTCAAATTTCAATCGTACATCGTAAATCGTTTAATCGTAAATAAAATTAGGTTATAAAAAAGGAAGGAGCAATGAGAATCTATCTCTTTGCTCCTTCTGCTAATAAGCTTGTTTGTATGCGTTATCCTCATTTATACAAAATCTTTCAATTCCTGTTGTAAACGTTGACGTGTGAAGAATATGCGGCTCTTCACTGTGCCTAATGGTAATCCTAATTTCTCTGCGATTTCGCGGTATTTAAAACCAGATACGTGCATAGAGAAAGGAATCTTATACTCCCGGGGGAGTGCGTTGACGATGCGGTGCATTTCTTTCAGGTCGTAAGCACCTTCCGTACTTTCAAATCCTGAATCTTGTGGCAGATTTAAGTGATAATAATTATCGGTTGTGTCAACAAAAGTTTGATCGCGTACTATTTTACGGTAGTTATTTATAAAGATGTTACGCATGATAGTGTACATCCATCCTTTGAAATTTGTGTCCGGAACATATTTTTCTTCATTATCTAATGCTTTTAAAGATGTTTCCTGCAATAAGTCATTTGCTTCTTCACGGTTGGCCGTCAATTTATAAGCAAAACGAAGCAACTCTTCCTGTACTCCAATTAAATCTTTTCTGAAACTTAAACTTTTCATACTTTAATGGTTTTATGGTTAATATTCGTTTTTCTCGATGTTTGCTAAGTTTAAAGGTATTTTGCTTATCAAGCAGGGTAGAATCCGTTATTTTTAGGGGGACATTCTATCAAATGACAGATTTTAGGTGCTTTCTGATAGTTTTTAGGTGGTATTTGCGAAATTTATCCCCTACTGCTTGGTTAAAAGAACCAAATAGATTACTTTTGATTTTATATTATTAAATAAAACAAAAAGCTATGACCATACTTATTATTGTAGGGATTATTGTATTACTGGGCATCATCTTTGCTTCCATGTACAACTCATTAGTGAAATTGAGAAACAATCGTGAAAATGCGTTCGCCGACATCGATGTACAGTTGAAACAACGCCATGATCTCATTCCCCAACTGGTAGACACCGTGAAAGGATATGCCGCACATGAAAAGGAAACGCTCGACCGGGTGATTCAGGCACGTAACGGTGCAGTGGGCGCAAAAACGATTGATGATAAGATAGCTGCCGAAAACCAGTTAAGCTCTGCTCTTGCAGGATTGAAAATCACTCTCGAGGCTTATCCCGATTTGAAAGCTAATCAGAATTTCCTGCAATTACAGGAAGAAATTGCTGATGTAGAGAATAAACTGGCTGCTGTCCGCCGTTACTTCAACTCGGCAACTAAAGAATATAATAACGCCGTACAGACATTCCCATCGAATATAGTGGCAGGAATGACCGGATTCCAAAGAGAAATCATGTTCGACCTGGGGAAGAATGAACGTGCGAATCTGGATCAGGCACCTAAAATAAGTTTCTAAACTCTTTATTCACACCATCCACTCAATTACAAAAGTTGAACACGCATGCAATACATCGGAATCCAAACACAGCAGAGCCGGAATAATCTGCGCTCTGCGTTTCTACTGTTCCTGTTTCCCTGTCTCGTGGCAGCACTCCTCTATTTATCCTGCTATCTGTTGGTTCTTTTTGGATACGGAAAGAGTATGGAAATAGAAATAATGCCAATGGTCAATCATTTCTTCCTCTCTTCATTGCCATACACCATGGGAATCGTAATCATCTGGTTTCTGATTGCCTATTGGGCCAACACAAGCATTATCAATTCTGCCACCGGTTCCAAACCGCTGGATCGTATAGAGAATAAGCGCGTTTACAACCTGGTGGAAAACCTATGTATGTCGCAAGGCATGAAGATGCCGAAAATCAATATCATCTATGACAGTTCTCTGAATGCATTTGCAAGCGGCATCAATGAACGTACATACACTGTTACCCTCTCGGAAGGTATCATCAAAACTGAATGATGAAGAACTGGAAGCAGTGATTGCGCATGAGCTAAGTCATATCCGCAACCGTGACGTGCGCTTGCTGATAATATCCATCGTCTTTGTTGGTATCTTCTCCATGCTGACAGAAATCACATTATATACCATCACGCACATACGTGTACGCAGCAACAGCAAAGGTAGTGGCGGCATTTTCTTTTCATTCTACTCGCTTTAGTGATAGCTGTCATCGGTTATCTTTTCTCAAGCCTGATGCGTTTTGCCATTTCACGCAAACGCGAATACATGGCAGACGCGGGATCGGCAGAAATGACGAAGAATCCGTTGGCACTGGCCAGTGCTCTCCGCAAAATATCGGCAGATCCTGCCATCGAGGCAGTAGAAAGGAAAGACGTGGCGCAATTATTTATACAGAATCCTAAAAAGAAATCGAAAAGTATATTCAGCGGAATCAACGGATTGTTTGCCACTCATCCTCCCATTGAAAAACGAATTGAAATACTGGAACAGTTCTAAAAGCCTGTTCTAATTTTCTTCCCAAGCGTTTTTATTCAAAAGTTGATTATGCCCTTAATTGGTCTAAACTTATAAATAACAGGGATTTCTGTTTAATTTTCATTAAAGGAAACAGAACTATCCCTGTCTTTTTCTTATATTTGGTTGTTATACATATATACATCAACCTAAATACAACTGATATGAGAACGAAGAAACAAATCTTTATGCTGTTACTAGCCTTGCTAGTGGGCATCCCTACCCTTTCGGCTCAAAGTAAAAAGGAAAAGAAAGAACAGAAGAAAGAAGCCGTAAAGAAGCTGATTGAATCTGAAAACTACAAGATAGATGTCAACACCGCCATGCCGATGCGCGGACGCTCCATCCCTTTGACATCTTCCTACTCACTGGAAATCAGAAACGATTCAGTCATTTCTTATCTGCCTTATTATGGACGGGCTTACAGCATCCCCTATGGCGGAGGCGACGGGCTAAATTTTAAAGCTGTGCTCAAAGAATACAGTATGGAAATGGATAAGAAAGGAAATGCCGTCATCGAGTTTATCGCACGCAATCCCGAAGACAGGTATGAATACAGAGTCAAAGTATTCCCCAATGGTTCGGCAAGCATTGATGTCAATATGCAAAACCGTCAGTCCATTAGTTTTCAGGGGGAGCTGTATATAAAGGAAGAAAAGTAAGAAACAAAAAACAAGTAAGAAGAACGGACTGAATAATTTTGTATTATTAGGCGTGGATTGCACGGATTACACGGTTGTTAGAATGATGATTACCATACAGCAACCGTGTAATCCGTGCCTAATTTTATAATATAAACTATTAATTCTTAGCTATCCGATAGAAACAATATGAACACATTCACTCGGGCAATATCTTTTTTATTCTTCCGGCTCTTCCCCACCTTTTAATATAGGCAGGCAAATGTGATATTTCACAGCTAAGATGCGAGTCAGAAATACGGCTGATCCGCCAATCAACTGACAAGCGTAGGACTCCATACCTGCAAGATCGCAAATCCAATATGCAATACCGCCTACCACGCAAGCCATTGCGTAAATCTCCTTTCGGAAGATAAGAGGTATTTCATTGATAAATACGTCACGAATCACCCCACCGGCTGCTCCCGTAATGCTACCCATGATAATCGCCACCCAAAAAGGATACCCCAGAGCAATGCTCTTGCCTACACCTACCACGGTAAACAGTGCCAGACCGATGGTATCAAAAATGAAGAAAGTATTATTGAGCCGGATGAGCCAGCGTCCGAAACAGATGACCCATAACAAAGCCAGTCCTGTACAAATCAGATAGATAGGGTCAGTCATCCATCCCGGTGTCACGTCGAGCAGTACATCACGGATGGTACCGCCGCCGATAGCCGTAGCAAGTCCTACCACATAAGCGCCGAACCAGTCGAAACGCTTTGCTGAAGCCAGCCGGATACCACTAATAGCAAAGGCAAATGTGCCTATAAAATCAAGAATTTGAACGAATGTGGGCATATATTTGTTATTTTGTATGCAAAGTAACGAATAAATTCCGTAAGAAAATGTACTTTTGCTTCACGAATTAAACCGAATTAGGTAGAAACAATATGAAAATAACAATTGTTGCGGGGGCACGCCCCAATTTTATGAAGATAGCCCCCATTACACGCGCTATTGAAGCCGCACGGGCGCTGGGTAAAAGTATCTCTTACCGACTGGTTTATACCGGGAGGAAAGACGATACGAGTCTGGATGCTTCTCTCTTTTCGGATCTCGACATGAAAGCTCCTGATGTATATCTGGGAGTGGAAAGCAGTAATCCAACGAGTTTGACAGCCGGAATCATGGTAGCCTTTGAACAAGAACTGACGGAGAATCCGGCACACGTAGTCCTTGTGGTAGACGACTTGACCGCAACCATGAGTTGTGCCATCGTTGCCAAGAAACAAGGTATCAAGGTAGCACATCTCGTAGCCGGAACCCGTTCTTTCGATATGAAAATGCCGAAAGAAGTCAACCGTATGATTACAGACGGACTATCCGACTATCTGTTCACAGCCGGCATGGTTGCCAACCGCAACCTGAACCAGACGGGAACGGAAAGCGAAAACGTATATTATGTAGGCAACATTCTGATTGATGCCATCCGCTATAACCGGAACCGCTTGCTCAAACCGATATGGTTCTCCGTCCTGGGACTGCAAGAAGGAAATTATCTCCTATTTACTCTCAACCGTCGTGTATTACTCGGCAATAAGGAGAATCTGCGTCAGTTGATGAAAACAATCATCGACAAGTCCGCCGGTATGCCTATCGTTGCACCGCTACATACCTACGTACGTAATGCCATTAAAGAGTTGGACATCGAAGCTCCGAATCTCCATATCATGCCGCCGCAAAACTACCTGTTCTTCGGTTATCTGATAAACAAGGCGAAAGGAATCATAACAGATTCAGGAAACGTAGCCGAAGAAGCGACCTTCCTGGGTATTCCTTGTATCACGCTCAACACGTATGCCGAACATCCGGAAACGTGGCGCATGGGAACCAACGAACTTGTCGGAGAAGATCCTGCCCTGCTTGCCAAAACCATGGATACACTGATGCACGGTGAATGGAAACGTGGCGAACTTCCCGAACGTTGGGACGGACGTACCGCAGAGCGTATTGTACAGATACTTACGAGCAAATAACATTTACCCGGCATGTTCCATTCCGTTTCCCGGCATGGGACTGTTAGTTTCACGCCTTGAAACTAATAGTTTCACACCGGGAAACAAAGTGTTTCACACCGAGAAACCAACAGTTTCATGCCGGGAAACAAAAAGTTTCAAGGGTCGAAACAAAAAGTGTCCTACAACGGGAGCAAAGGTTTCAAATACCGAAACCGGGAGAACGAAATGCGGAAACGGTCTTATCAAAAGGATTAACAGCGGGATGTTCTTTGAATTATCGTACGATATATGCTTGTAAACAACAAAAAACGATGGGTAAAAAAAGTTATATATTCTGTTATCCTTAGAGTTATTTGTTAACTTTGCAGCCCTACTACAAACGTTATGATACAACGATATAACAAAATACTTATACTGTTCTTACTCGTATTGGTAGCTTCCAATGCTTTTGCGCAGCAAATTAAAGGGGTAGTCACTGATTCGGTTACCCACGAGCCATTGATGTATATCTCTGTTTACTACCAGGAAAAGAGAGATATGGGTACCATCACCAATATTAACGGAGAATACAGTCTTGAAGCCCGCAGAAACGGAGGAACACTGGTATTCTCCGCTGTAGGTTATATCAGTAAAACGGTTCGGGTTGGTTCCAACAATCAGACAGTGAACGTTAAGTTAGCTCCGGATAATGTGCTCCTGAACGAGGTTGTCGTGAAACCTCAAAAGGAGAAATATTCCCGCAAAAACAATCCGGCAGTGGAATTCATGAAGAAGGTAATCGAACACAAAAAGGCACAAGTCCTCGAAGTGAACGAGTACTATCAGTACGACAAGTACGAGAAGATGAAAATGTCTATCAACGACCTCACACCGGAAAAGCTCGAAAAAGGTATCTACAAAAAATATTCATTCTTAAGAGACCAAGTGGAAGTGTCGGAAACAACCAATAAGTTGATTCTCCCTATTTCCGTACAAGAAACGTCCTCGCAAACCATCTACCGCAAAAATCCCGAAAACAAGAAAACGATTATCAAAGGAAAGAACTCCAATGGTATAGAAGAATTTTTCTCTACGGGAGATATGCTTGGCACCGTACTGAAAGACGTATTTGCCGACATCAATATCTACGATGATGATATCCGGTTGCTTCAGCAGCGTTTCGTCAGTCCGATCGGTAACAATGCCATCTCATTTTATAAATATTATCTGATGGACACATTGATGGTAAACAAACGCGAATGTGTCCACCTCACTTTTGTTCCGCAAAACTCGCAAGACTTCGGATTCACCGGACATCTGTATGTATTGAATGATTCTACATACGCCGTTCAGAAATGTACAATGAACCTGCCTAAAAAGACCGGAGTCAACTTTGTCAACCGCATGGACATCACGCAACAGTATGAGCAACTGCCCAACGGCAACTGGGTGTTGGCGGATGATGACATGACCGTAGACCTTTCCTGGAATTCCAACAAAACAGCAGGTGGATTGCAGGTGGAACGAACCACGAAATATAGTAATTATAAATTCGATCCTATTGAACAACGACTGTTCCGGTTGAAAGGCAGCGTAATAAAAGAAGCGGATATGCTCTCGAAAAGCGATGAGTACTGGGCGAGTGTCCGTCAAGTACCATTGACAAAGAAAGAAAGTTCGATGGACGTATTCGTCAACCGTCTCGAACAGATTCCGGGATTCAAATACATCATCTTCGGAGCGAAAGCACTGATTGAGAACTTTGTAGAGACAGGAAGCAAAGAGCATCCGAGCAAAGTGGACATCGGCCCTATCAACACCATGATTTCGAGCAATTACATTGACGGTACCCGTTTCCGGTTGAGCGGTATGACTACGGCTCATTTCGACAAGCACTGGTTCTTGAGCGGATACGGAGCGTACGGTCTGAAAGACGAACGCTGGAAATATAGCGGAACGGTGACTTATTCGTTCAACAAACGCGATTATGTGGTTTGGGAATTCCCGAAACATTATCTTTCGGCAACGTACAGTTATGACGTAATGTCTCCGATGGACAAATTCCTGTTTACGGATAAAGATAATATCTTCTTGTCAGTCAAGACAACGACAGTAGACCAAATGTCGTATATGCGCGACGCCACCATTAATTATGAACTCGAAACGCTGACCGGATTCGGAGTGAAAGCCATGTTGCGCCACCGTAACGACGAGCCTACCGGCAAACTGGAATACCTGCGCAATGATGCCGCACAAACCCGTGTGCACGATGTCACAACTTCCGAAGCAAGTCTGACGCTGCGCTATGCGCCGGGCGAATCATTTGTCAACTCCAAGCAACGCCGCGTGCCTGTGTCGCTGGACGCTCCTATTTTTACGCTCACTCATGCTATGGGTTTCAAAGGAGTATTGGGTGGGGATTACAACTTTAACCGTACGGAAGCAAGTGTGTGGAAACGTTTCTGGCTCCCGGCTTCCTGGGGAAAGATTGATTGCAGCGTGAAAGCAGGTGCAGAATGGAACACGGTTCCTTTCCCGTTGTTAATCCTGCCGGAAGCCAACTTGTCCTACATCACCCAGCGCGAAACGTTCAACTTGATTAATAACATGGAATTCCTGAACGACCGTTACGCTTCCATGTCATTATCCTACGACATGAATGGAAAACTCTTCAACCGTATTCCTCTTATCAAGAACCTGAAATGGAGGGAAATGTTCCGTGTACGTGCTTTGTGGGGAACATTGACGGACAAGAACAATCCGTTCAAGAGCAACAATCCCGATTTGTTCCGTTTCCCGACACGCGACGGTAAATTCACCAGTTTCGTGATGGACCCGAAAGTGCCGTATGTCGAAGCAAGTGTAGGTATCTACAACATTTTCAAGTTGCTGCACGTTGAGTATGTACATCGTTTCACTTATCGTGATAATCCGGGTATCAACAAAAACGGTATCCGCTTCATGGTATTAATGGTATTCTAAAAAATTATGCAACCACTAGCAGAACGGTTACGGCCAAAGACTTTGGATGATTATATCGGTCAGAAACATTTAGTTGGACCGGGGGCTATCTTGCGGAAAATGATTGACGCAGGACGCATCTCTTCATTTATTCTCTGGGGACCTCCCGGAGTGGGCAAAACAACCCTTGCGCAAATCATTGCCAACAAACTGGAAACACCTTTCTATACGTTAAGTGCCGTGACTTCCGGTGTGAAGGATGTGCGCGAAGTAATAGAACGTGCCAAGAGCAACCGCTTCTTTTCACAGTCCAGCCCGATTCTGTTTATCGATGAAATCCATCGGTTCAGCAAGTCGCAGCAGGATTCTCTGTTGGGAGCGGTAGAGAACGGAACAGTCACGCTGATTGGCGCAACAACGGAGAATCCGTCGTTTGAGGTCATCCGCCCTCTCCTGTCCCGCTGCCAGCTTTATGTGCTCAAATCTTTGGAGAAAGAAGATTTATTGGAACTTCTGCAACGTGCCATCACCACGGATGCCGTATTGAAAGAACGCAAAATTGAATTGAAAGAAACAACGGCCATATTGCGCTTCTCCGGTGGAGACGCCCGCAAGCTGCTTAATATATTGGAACTCGTTGTGCAATCGGAAACGGAAGAGACTGTTGTCATCACCGATGAAATGGTGACCGAACGGTTGCAACAAAATCCGCTGGCATACGACAAGGATGGAGAGATGCATTATGACATTATCTCCGCTTTCATCAAGTCTATTCGTGGCAGTGATCCCGATGGAGCGATCTACTGGCTGGCCCGTATGGTGGAAGGAGGCGAAGATCCTGCTTTCATTGCCCGCCGACTGGTGATTTCGGCTGCCGAGGACATTGGTTTGGCAAACCCGAACGCACTGCTTCTCGCTAACGCCTGCTTTGAAACATTGATGAAAATCGGCTGGCCCGAAGGACGGATTCCTTTAGCTGAAACAACGATTTATCTGGCTACCAGTCCGAAGAGTAATTCGGCATACAGCGCAATCAATGACGCACTGGAGTTAGTCCGTTCAACCGGCAATCTGCCTGTCCCCTTGCATCTGCGCAATGCTCCGACCAAACTGATGAAGCAACTGGGCTACGGACAGGAATATAAATATGCACACAGCTATGAAGGTAACTTTGTCAAACAGCAATTCCTCCCGGACGAACTGAAAGACAAACGGATATGGCAACCGCAAAACAATCCGGCAGAGCAGAAGCATGCCGAACGGATGATACAGTTGTGGGGAGACAAATTCAAAAAATGATATTTTTCAGACACGGATTACGCAGATGCTTTATTTTTTAGAAAACGTGAAATCCGTATAATCCGTGCCTATAATATCAATATGTTGTTAAGAAAACACGTATAACTTATTATTAATATTGAAATTGAAATGAAGATTGTAGTTTTAGACGGCTATGCCGCCAATCCCGGAGATTTATCCTGGGAAGGTATGAAAGTTCTTGGAGAATGTACAATTTATGATCGTACAGCTCCGGAAGAGGTATTAGAACGTGCAGCCGGTGCAGAAGCAATTCTGACTAACAAGGTAATCATCAATGCAGACCACATGGCTGCACTGCCCGAACTGAAATATATCGGTGTATTGGCCACCGGATACAACGTGGTAGACACAGCTGCTGCCAAAGAACGGGGAATCATCGTTACTAATATTCCTTCATACAGCACCGCTTCCGTTGCTCAAATGGTATTTTCGCATATCCTGAACATCACTCAACAAGTGCAACACCACTCCGAAGAAGTGCACAAAGGCCGTTGGACAAACAACAAGGATTTCTGTTTTTGGGACACTCCGTTGATGGAACTGCGCGAGAAGAAAATCGGTCTGGTAGGACTGGGAAACACCGGATATACCACAGCGCGTGTTGCTATCGGTTTCGGTATGCAAGTGTACGCATTGACTTCTAAATCTCACTTCCAATTGCCACCGGAAATCAAGAAGATGGATTTGGATCAATTGTTCAGCGAATGCGATATTATCAGTTTGCACTGCCCGCTTACACCGGATACACGCGAAATGGTGAATGCACGCCGTCTTGCCATGATGAAGCCGACAGCCATCTTAATCAATACCTGTCGCGGACCGCTTATCAACGAACAAGATCTTGCAGATGCTTTGAACAGCGGTAAGATTTATGCAGCCGGCGTAGACGTGCTTTCTACCGAACCGCCTTGTGCCGATAATCCATTGCTGACAGCAAAGAACTGCTACATCACTCCGCACATTGCCTGGGCAACCATAGAGGCTCGCGAACGTCTGATGAATATTGCAATCAGCAATCTTCAGGCTTACATTTCTGGCAAACCGGAGAATGTAGTCAATAAATAATTAGCATTAGTGTAATTCATAACGAGGGTGTCATAATGCCCGAAGTGTTTAGGCACACACGTTAAGTATAAAATATATAAAAAGCTCCCCTTATTTTATCTCTCTACCATGACTTAGAGTGATGTTAAATAAGGGGAGTTTATTTATTCCGACTAGAATCTCTATTTCGAAATTCTATATGGACAATGTATGAGTGTATGGACAAAGTTATTAGTACACAGACACAAGACTAATATACAAATAATATATTAGTATGAGTGTCCTCCTTCATCCATTTCTTTCTCGGTAATCTTATGTCGGTCGATACTACGCCAAGCGTAGAAAATATAAGCAATCACGAACGGAACAAGAATAGAAACATAAGCCATTGTCTTCAGTGTAAATTCACTGGAGCAGCTATTGGCTAATGTCAATGAGCTTTGCAGGTCGGTATATGACGGATAATAGGCAGTGTTGTTGTACCCTGCTACCAGTAGCAAAGACAAAACAGTCAGTACCGTACCGATTCCTACAAACCAGATACCTTTATCAAAAGTCTTTTTAAGCAATGTCTTTCCGATACCGAAAAGAACCAGTACCACCCCAATCAGGAATAAAACCAGCACTACCGGCATTTCGATAAAGTTTGTGAGATACTTGTATGGCTGCATATAAATCTCCTGTGTTTCCGGGTTAACGGCAAAGCCTTCGGACACCAGTGTACGAATGACAAACGACAAAAAGAATACAAGGAACAAGACTGTGTTATTGCGTACTGCACGACGACATTTGTCGGTCAGTTCTTTGTCATCAATATTATTAATGAAATAGAGTGCTCCCAATACACGAGCAAGGAAGAAGACAGCCAATCCGAGAATTACATTCCAGATATTCGTCAACGCATCCAACCCGTGCCAGCCATTTCCCCAATGACTGATTACCGGCATAATAGTGTCTGTCATATTGGCCTTATTAATATAGAAATCAGAACCGGTGAAGAAAGTAGCCACCGCCCCGCCAAGTAACACAGGACCCACTACCCCATTAATCACCAAGAAAGTCTGATATGTCTTTTTACCTAACAGATTTCCTGCCTTACTCTGAAACTCATAACTGACAGCCTGCAATACAAAACTGAAAAGTATAATCATCCAAAGCCAATAAGCACCACCGAAACTGGTACTGTAGAACAACGGGAAAGAAGCAAAGAAAGCTCCTCCAAACGTCACCAACGTAGTAAACGTAAACTCCCACTTACGCCCGGTAGAATTCACCATCATCTTACGATGCTCTTCGGTTTTACCCAGACAGAACAATAATGAATTACCTCCCTGCACAAACAATAAGAACACGAGTATGGCTCCCAGCAAGGAAACGACAAGCCACCAATATTGCTGCAAAAATATATACATAAGTTTCAAGTATTAAGTAATAAGTATTAAGTATTATGCGTCCGGTCCTTTCTTGATAGCTTTCACCATAATTCCGACACCTGCAATCAGCATCACTGTAAACAGGAGCAGGAAGATAAAGAACGTAGTTTGCACGGAGCTTACATCCAGTTTGGAGATAGCAGCCATCGTAGGCAACATATCGCGGATAGCCCACGGCTGACGACCACATTCGGCAACCACCCATCCGGCTTGTCCGGCGATGTAACCCAAAGGAATTGTCAGCAGAGCAATCCAGTGCATCCAGCGCATCTTACTCAAATCCTTTTTATAGATAAAGAAAAGAACGACTATAAAGAACAGGATGAAATATCCGCCCAAGATTACCATTATACGGAATGCGTAGAAGTTGAGAGGAACATTCGGAACCAGTTGGTTCACGTCTTTGATATATCCGTAGCCAAAATAGGGAATATTTTCCTGCAATACATTATATGCAATCTTCGCATCTTCCTCGTGTCCGGCACTCTTTGCAGCACGATAGGCAGCTAATGCGCCGATAGCCGTTTTACCACGTTCTATCTTCTCGGCAGCAGAGAGAGCCTTCGATCCGTCTTTCAACTGATACCCACCTTCGATGATATTCGTAATGCCCGGAACGTAACCGTCCACATTACGCTCGGCAAGGAAAGAAAGCATACTTGGGATTTCAAAACGGAAGAGGAAAGGATCTTTTCCATCGTTGTAAGTCTTCTTTTCAGGGTTCAATACTCCTATTCCGACCAGACCGACATTCGTTCCGCCTTCATACAGACCTTCCACAGCAGCCAGTTTCATCGGTTGTGTCTGGGCAATCTGATAACCGGAACCGTCACCCGTCCAAACAGAAAGCAACGATGCTACCAATCCGAAGATTGCACCAATCTTGATGCTGGCCAGTGCAAACTCACGATTACGTTTCTTCAACAAGTACCAACAACTGATACCGACTACAAAAATAGCACCCAACACCCAGCCGGACAATACCGTGTGAAAGAACTTATTGACTGCTACAGGCGAGGTAGCCACCGCCCAAAAATCGACCATCTCATTACGGACAGTGTCAGGATTGAATTCCATGCCTACCGGATGCTGCATCCATGCGTTGGCAACGAGAATCCACCAGGCAGAAATCGTAGCTCCCAATCCCGTCAGCCAGGTGGAAGCCAAGTGGAAACGTTTACTTACTTTTCCCCATCCGAAGAACATAACCGCGATAAACGTAGCTTCCATAAAGAATGCCAGAATACCTTCAATAGCCAACGGAGCACCGAAGATATCCCCTACAAACCACGAATAATTGCTCCAGTTCGTACCGAATTCAAACTCCAGAATCAAACCCGTTGCCACACCGATGGCAAAGTTAATACCGAAAAGTTTCATCCAAAACTGGGCAGTCTTTTTCCAAAATTCGTTGCCTGTTTTATAATACAGCGTCTCCATGATTCCCATCACCACTGCCAGTCCGAGTGTGAGGGGAACAAAAATCCAGTGGTACATGGCTGTCATCGCAAATTGGGCTCTCGACCAATCGATCAGCGAGGTGTCAATACTTTCAATCATAATCCTATGTAGTTTAAGAGTTAAAAATCAGTAGATTTATCGGGGATGGCACGTTCTATCAGTTCATTTCCCACGTATGTACCTTTGTCGGCATCCGTTGGGTGGTCGCCGAGGAAATCAGGGAAAAAGAACATTTTGAGGATGAAGAACATGACGAATAATTTCAGCAAAATAATAACCCATAGGGTACGTCCTAAGGTCATACTACGGAAACCCTCCAAATAGAAGTTCCAGATCGTAAGCAGTGTATTCTTCATATGTTGACGTTATAATTTGTAATGAGTACAAATATACATTTTTTATAATTAAAACAAACAAGTAGTCAAAAAAGTTGCAAGATTTGTCGTGTTTTTCTTCAAAAACCTACCTATCGACAAGAAAAAAATCAATTTAACGGCGAAATAACGTCATCCGTCTATCGTTTTTGCGGCATATATAATATGTACGTACCTTCGCTAACAGTAAATCAATAGAAGTATGAATATGATAAATGTAAGAAGATTGACAGTGATGACATTTCTTGGAGCAGGTATGCTGTCCGGCATATCTGCCCAGGTTTCTCCGCTGCAAGTCGATACGCTGAAAGAAACGAAAATCCCGGATCAATGGGACTTGCAGTCATGCATCGACTATGCAAAGGAACAGAACATTACAATTCGTAAGAACCGGATCACTGCGGTCAGCACGCAGATTGATGTGAAGACAGCTAAAGCTGCCTTGTTTCCCAGCCTTTCGTTTTCTACCGGCCATCAGGTGGTGAATCGTCCGTATCAGGAGACAAGTAGCCGGGTGAGCGGTAGCGAGATTATCAGTAGCAACAGCAAAACGAGCTACAACGGTAATTATGGACTGAATGCTTCGTGGACTCTATATAATGGTAATAAACGGTTGAAAACCATCCAACAGGAAAAGTTGAATAATCAGATGGCCGAGCTGGATGTGGCGACTTCCGAAAATAATATTCAGGAGTCTATCGCCCAAGTATATATCCAGATTCTTTATGCAGCCGAATCTGTGAAAGTAAACGAAAACACCCTGCAAGTTTCCATTGCGCAGCGCGACCGAGGACAGGAACTTCTGAATGCCGGAAGTATTGCCAAAAGCGACCTCGCGCAACTGGAAGCACAGGTGAGCACCGACCGATACCAACTTGTCACAGCGCAAGCCACTCTTGAAGATTACAAATTGCAACTGAAACAACTGCTCGAACTGGATGGGGAGAATGAAATGAACATCTACCTCCCTGCCCTGTCCGACGAAAATGTACTGGCTCCGCTGCCTACCAAAAGAGATGTGTACATCAGCGCATTGAGCCTTCGTCCGGAGATTGAAGCGAGCAAACTGAATGTAGAGGCTTCTGAACTGGGTATCAATATCGCTAAATCGAGCTATTTCCCTACCATCAGCCTTAGCGCAGGAATCGGAACCAACCATACCAGCGGCAGCGACTTCACCTTCGGAGAACAAGTGAAGAACGGATGGAACAACTCTATCGGACTGTCTGTCAGTGTGCCTATCTTCAATAACCGTCAAACGAAAAGTGCCGTACAAAAAGCTAAATTGCAGTACGAAACGAGCATGTTATCCTTGCTTGACGAACAAAAGGCACTGTACAAAACCATTGAAAGCCTTTGGCTGGATGCCAACAGCGCGCAACAGCGTTATGCTGCCGCAAACGAAAAGCTAGAAAAGTACACAAATCAGCTATGAGTTGATTAGCGAACAGTTTAATCTGGGAATGAAGAATACCGTAGAACTCCTTACTGAAAAGAATAATTTGCTGCAAGCACAGCAGGAACAGCTTCAGGCTAAATATATGGCTATACTGAATACACAGTTGCTGAAGTTCTATCAGGGAGATCAATTAGCAATCTAAATAAAAGCATAATAAACGAATGAAACAAAAAGATTATCCTAATCGCCGTGGCAGTCGTTGTGGTAGTGGGTGCAGGAATCTGGTTCTTTGCAGGTTCACCGGCCAAACACAAAGTCACGTACGCCACTGCTAATGTCAGTAAAGGCGATATTTCAAATTCGGTGACTGCTACAGGGACCATCGAACCGGTGACGGAAGTAGAAGTCGGTACGCAGGTGTCCGGTATCATCGACAAGATTCACGTAGATTACAACTCGGTAGTAACCAAAGGACAGCTGATTGCTGAAATGGACCGCATCACATTGCAAAGTGAACTGGCCTCACAGCAGGCAACTTACGATGGTGCGAAAGCCGAATATGAATATCAGAAGAAAAATTATGAACGCAGCAAAGGCTTGCACGAAAAGTCATTGATTAGTGATACGGACTTCGAACAGGCGCTCTACAATTATCAGAAAGCGAAAAGCAGCTATGACAGCAGCAAGGCATCGCTCGCGAAAGCGGAACGTAACCTATCTTACGCTACCATTACTTCACCGATTGACGGAGTTGTTATCAGCCGTGATGTAGAAGCAGGACAAACCGTTGCTTCCGGATTCGAAACTCCGACACTGTTCACCATTGCTGCCGACCTGACACAAATGCAGGTAGTAGCCGATGTGGATGAAGCAGATATAGGCGGTGTAGTGGAAGGTCAGCGTGCCAGCTTCACGGTAGATGCTTATCCGAATGATGTATTCGAAGGTGTGGTTACACAGATTCGTTTGGGCGACGCAAGCAGTACGAGCAACACGAGCAGCACTACCACCGTAGTTACCTACGAGGTAGTCATCTCTGCCCCCAACCCCGACTTGAAACTAAAACCGCGTTTGACGGCTAATGTAACGATCTATATTCTTGATAAAAAAGATGTACTGTCTGTTCCGAACAAAGCCTTGCGATTCACACCGGAAAAACCGTTAATCGGCAATAATGATATCGTGAAAGATTGCGAAGGCGAACATAAACTTTGGACTCGCGAAGGAACTACATTCATCGCTCATCCGGTAGAAGTGGGAATCAGCAACGGCATATCCACCGAAATTATCAGTGGTATTCCTGAAGGGACAAAGGTGGTAACAGAAGCTACTATAGGTGTAATGCCCGGTGAAAACATGGGACCTGAAGGAATATGGAAAATGGCGGAGAAAGAAGTCCGTTCATGCCGGGTCCTCCGGGAAGTAAGAAGAAAAAATAATTATTCAATGTGCCAATAACAAATTGGCGCATTAGCACATTATTTACGATGAAAAAAGTAATTGAAATACAAAATATCAAACGTAACTTTCAGGTAGGCGACGAGACCGTTCACGCATTGCGGGGCGTTTCGTTCAATATCAATGAAGGGGAGTTTGTCACCATCATGGGTACTTCCGGTTCGGGAAAATCCACGCTGCTTAATATATTAGGCTGCTTGGACACCCCGACCAGCGGAGAGTATCTGCTCGACGATATTCCAGTACGTACGATGAGCAAGCCTCAACGTGCGATACTAAGAAACCGGAAGATTGGATTCGTGTTCCAAAGCTACAACCTGTTGCCTAAAACAACGGCAGTGGAAAATGTGGAACTACCGCTGATGTATAACTCTGCCGTCAGTGCTTCCGAACGTCGTCGTCGCGCTATCGAGTCTTTACAGGCCGTAGGATTGGGGGATCGTCTGGAACACAAATCCAACCAGATGTCCGGCGGACAGATGCAACGGGTGGCCATTGCACGTGCATTGGTCAACAACCCGGCAGTGATTCTTGCCGACGAAGCGACCGGAAACCTCGATAGCCGTACCTCTTTTGAAATACTCGTACTGTTTCAGAAACTTCATGCAGAGGGACGTACGATTATCTTTGTGACACATAATCCCGAACTTTCGCAATATAGCAGCCGGAATATCCGTCTGCGTGACGGGCAGGTTATTGAGGATACTGCCAATCCGAAAATTCTGTCTGCCGCCGAAGCACTGGCGGCATTGCCGAAGAATGACGAGGATTAATTAATGTGATAAGGAGTAATGAAGTTATAAGAAGCAATTCATGTGATAAGGAACAATGAAGTTATAAGATGATATGCTTAGAGCATCACGCCAACATTTTACAGTCTCATAACTTTATAACCTTATAATAGCCTTATACCTTCAGAACCCCATTAATAACTCCATAACTTTATAAACATGAATGGAACTAATTTATTAAAGATAGCTCTCCGGGCATTGGCGAACAATAAGCTGCGTGCTTTTCTAACCATGCTCGGTATCATTATCGGTGTTGCTTCCGTCATCACGATGCTGGCTATCGGACAAGGTTCGAAGAAAAGCATCCAGCAGCAGATTTCCGAGATGGGATCGAACATGATTATGATTCATCCGGGAGCCGATATGCGTGGAGGTGTCCGGCAGGACCCGTCTGCGATGCAAACCTTGAAGCTTGCCGACTACGAGGCCTTGCGCGATGAGACAAGTTTCCTGTCTGCCATCAGTCCCAATGTTTCGTCATCGGGACAGCTTATTGCCGGTAACAACAACTATCCGGCTTCGGTGAACGGTGTCGGAACAGAATATCTCGATATTCGCCAACTGACTGTTGAGAATGGAGAGATGTTCACAGAAGCCGACATACAGAGTTCGGCCAAAGTGTGCGTGATCGGAAAGACCATAGTAGACAATCTTTTTCCGGACGGAAGTGATCCGGTAGGTAAGATTATCCGTTTCAGCAAGATACCTTTCCGTGTGGTAGGTGTGCTCAAAGCAAAAGGGTACAACTCTATGGGACAAGACCAGGATGCCGTAGTGCTTGCGCCATATACCACCGTAATGAAACGTCTGCTTGCCGTTACGTATTTGCAGGGAGTATTTGCCTCTGCCCTCACCGAGGATATGACGGACTATGCAACTGACGAAATCAGTACAATCCTCCGCCGCAACCATAAACTGAAGGCTTCGGATAACGATGATTTCACCATCCGCACCCAACAGGAATTGAGTACGATGCTCAACTCAACCACCGATTTGATGACTACCCTGCTTGCTTGCATCGCAAGTATTTCGCTGGTAGTGGGTGGCATCGGGATTATGAATATCATGTATGTATCCGTTACGGAGCGTACCCGTGAAATCGGTCTGCGTATGTCTGTCGGCGCACGCGGGGTCGACATTCTAAGTCAATTCCTCATCGAAGCCATCATGATTAGTATCACGGGAGGTATCATCGGAGTGATTATCGGCTGCGGAGCCAGCTGGATTGTCAAGAGTGTAGCGCATTGGCCTATCTATATCCAGCCGTGGAGCGTATTCCTCTCCTTCGCAGTATGTACAGTTACAGGAGTCTTCTTCGGATGGTATCCGGCTAAAAAAGCAGCAGATTTAGATCCGATAGAAGCCATCAGATACGAATAAAATGGATAATTACCAATAAAAGAATTATCTTTGTCTTTATGAAACAAACCTTTACATCCGCACGTCGTCCCCTGGAAGTACTGATACACATTATCAGCTGGGGGATTATGTTCGGTTTCCCGTTCTTCTTCGTCGAACGTGGAAACGGGAACATCAACTGGATGGCTTATACACGCCACCTTGCCGTACCACTCTCTTTCATGATTGTGTTCTACGTGAATTATTTCATTCTTGTGCCGCGCTATCTTTTCCAGAGTCAGGCCAAAAGATATGTGGTCTACAATATTATCTTTTTATGTGCCATCGGTGTGTTGCTTCATCTCTGGCAAAGTCTGACGTTCGATCCGTCATTCGCTCCCAAATCAAAAAGACCGGGGATGCCTCCGGGATGGTTGTTTTCCTTAGGGATATGTTGAGTCTCGTATTCACTATCGGACTAAGTGCCGCTATCCGCATGAGTGCCCGATGGACACAGAATGAAGCTGCCCGAAAAGAGGCGGAACGGAACCGTGCGGAAGCGGAACTGAAGAACCTGCGGAACCAACTGAACCCGCACTTTCTGCTGAATACGCTGAATAACATCTATGCATTGATTGCATTTGATTCGGACAAGGCGCAACAGGCAGTTCAGGAGTTGAGCAAACTGCTTCGTTATGTGTTATATGATAACCAGCAGACATACGTTCCTCTCTGTAAGGAGGTCGATTTTATCCGCAATTACATCGAACTGATGCGCATCCGTCTGTCCGCCAACGTGCAGATGATTACTAAATTCGATATTCAGCCCGACAGTCAGACGCTCATTGCCCCGCTTATCTTTATCTCTTTGATAGAGAACGCTTTCAAGCATGGCATCTCCCCTACTGAATCGAGTTTCATCAGTATTCATATTTTGGAGAATGACAACGAAGTGGTGTGTGAAATCCGCAATAGTAATCATCCTAAGACAGTGGAAGATAAGAGTGGCTCGGGCGTGGGATTGGAACAAGTCAGCCGTCGGTTGGAGATACTTTATCCCGGAGCTTATACGTGGTTGAAAGGCGTCTCAAAAGATGAAAAGGTATACGAATCGAGATTGAGTATCAAGATTAGAGAGTAGAAAGAAAGACGTTCAGTATAAAACGTCAAGTACCAATGTTTAGTATAAAGCGTCAAGTACAAGATTTTGGATATAAAACTTTAGATATAAAACAGTATGATGTTACGTTGCGCAATCGTTGACGATGAGCCTTTAGCTCTTAGCTTGTTAGAGAGTTATGTGAATAAGACTCCGTTCCTGCAACTTGCAGGAAAGTATTCCAGTGCGGTTCAGGCGATGAAAGAATTGCCGGGCGAAGAGGTCGACCTCCTGTTTCTGGACATTCAGATGCCGGAGCTTAACGGTCTGGAGTTCTCGAAGATGGTAGATCCGCATACCCGTATTGTATTTACCACCGCTTTCGGACAGTATGCCATCGACGGTTATCGTGTCAACGCACTCGATTACCTGCTGAAACCAATCTCATACGTTGATTTCCTGCAAGCTGCCAACAAAGCTCTCCAATGGTTCGAACTCGTGCAGAAACCGGAAGAGATAGATAGTATCTTTGTGAAAAGTGACTACAAACTAGTACAAGTGGACTTGAAGAAAATCATGTATATCGAAGGACTGAAAGATTACATCAAAATATATACGGAAGACGCTCCCAAACCTATCCTGTCACTGATGAGTATGAAAGCCATGGAAGAGCTCTTGCCATCCAGTCGTTTCATACGTGTGCACCGCTCATTCATCGTACAGAAAGATAAAATACGTGTGATTGACCGCGGACGTATCGTGTTTGACAAGACCTATATTCCTATCAGCGATAGTTACAAGCAAGTTTTTCAGACTTTTCTTGACGAAAGGAGCTGATTATTCATTATTTTATCGGTAAAAAAGTGATTTTTGTCGATTATAGTTTGCCAAAATCCGTTTTATATCTACCTTTGCAAAGAACAGAAAGGGATTGTGAAATTCCAAGAATAGAATAGTTTAGTTAAGTCTAGTTTAGTTTTTGTGTTGATAGCTCCCTCGTCGGCGGACGAACTAGGGAGCTATTTTTATATACTGAAAAATCAGCATCTTATACCAAAAGTTGATCTTAGTAGTCTTTATATCAAACTCATCTTCCATCAAGAATTACATTGCGACAATCTAACTTACTTCGCCATGGTTTAGAATAATCGCGCCTCAAATATTTCTCCTGTTATACCGTCAACCCCATAAGGTGATTTTTGATTCGTTTTATATTGAACTGATTTCTTTATCAGTTCTATCATTTCAACGGCTTCACTATCAACAGATTCTTGAGAACTAAACAGCATATCCTTTGCCACAAATGTCTTGGCTGTTAAACGAGTACGATCATCGTTGTAATCTCCTAGAATGAGTCCTTGAGCGATATGAATAACAAATTTATCTTTTGCTGATGTAAAGTCATAAGTAGGTATGGAACTATGAATAAACATATCATTTATTATTTCGTCGGTAGTCAAACCATTTCCCGATTCACCTAAATATCTTTCACGATAGCGATGAAAGAGATGAGGAGTATAAGTGATAGTCAGTATTCTCTCGTCAACAGGACGCATATACACAACGCCAACTCCATAAGACTGATATTTTACGTAGGGAATAAAAGCCGGATGTGGTGTTTCCTTTTTATCTCTTGCCAATATAATAATGTTCCATTCATTGTTAGTTATCCGAGAGGTCCATTTAAATGTTTTATATGCAGGAAACTTTGTAGATTTAATATAAAAACGCCTGTTTTCTTCGCCTAAATGTCGTATTTTAGCATAAAGAGCATTAGAATCCTTTTCAACCTCTGTCTGCATTTCCTCAATGCTCATTGTATTTATTATCATAACCTGTTTTTATCGACAAAGATATGAAAAAGAAGTGGTGAACCAGTCAAAGAACGTTTTTTTTGATCGATTACAGGAATATTATTGCACAAAATATACATATTTTCCATAACTTTGCAGCGATAAAGTTTCACACAAATGGAATATAGCGTAGAAGAACTAAAAAGTGCATTAATTGAGAGATGCAAGAATGAAGGTATTCTATATGCAACGGTGGCAATGGATAGACATACCAAAGAGATGATTCTTCCTGACACTTTAGAAGGAGCCCTGAAACATCCGGAATACTTTGTATGTACCTGCAAGAGAGTGAAAGAGCAATATATAGTGGAGGAGATTACTAAAGTGTAATCCTCCTCCAATCTTTTATTCTTTTTCTGTTAGTTTCGTCAACGAAACAATTCTAATTCATTTTTTATTACTATCGTCAATATATGCGGCAGCCGCTTTATCCACAAATAGCTCTACATTCTGCGCGTGATGAGCTATATAGGCTGCGGGACCAGTGTCTCCCGAATGACAGATTTCTTCTACTACGTCGACTTTATTTTTTCCGGTAATCAGGAAAATGACATAGCGGGCATTCTGAATGGGGTATCCCGTCATTGCGATGCGCTTCTGCCCGTTACGGGGATGGGCGCTGACTACATAAATAGAGTTTGAAGTCAGCAAATCTTCTTGTCCGGGAAAGATGGAAGACGTGTGTCCGTCGTCTCCGGCCCCCAACAGTACAATATCAAATTCGGGCCAGCCACGCTTCAACGGTACTTGCTGCCGGACTAACTCCGAATAACGGACCGCTTCTTTCGCAGGCTTCGCCTCTCCACGAATACGGAATACATTTTCATACAAAATAGGAGTCAAACCCAAAAGGAGGTTGCGCATCATTCCGTAATTACTGTCCGAATCATCGGGAGGCACACAACGTTCATCCACCCAATAAATCCGCATACGATCCCACGGGGTAATATCCATGTATTCATTCGCCCATAAATCGAACATCAGAGCAGGTGTGTTGCCACCGCTGACTGCGATATTGAACACTCTGTCCGGCTCTTCATTCATGATTTCCACCAAGCGGAGTATCAATGCTCGTGAAGTTTCAATAGATGAGGGAAAAACTGATAGTTTCATAATTCACAATATTGATCTGTATTCGTCAAATTCTTACAAGGATTCGTCCAGTCGGCCCCATGTTCGTGCATCATCGCTTCACTTTCCAAAGGTCCCCACGTACCTGCGGGATAACCGTAGAGAGGTGCGTCGGGGTTGTCTTTCCAATAACGGAGTACCGGATCGAAAAATTTCCATGAGGCTTCTACCGCGTCACTTCGAGTAAATAAAGTCGGATCACCCTGGATGCAGTCGTCTATCAGACGGGCATAAGCGTCGCCACTGGGTACGCCGCCCAACTGCGCATAACTGAAATCCATCGTCACCTGGCGCACTTCAAAACCTGCGCCGGGTACTTTCATTCCGATTTTGAGCACGATTCCTTCATTCGGTTGCAAACGAAGAATCAATTTATTAGCCCGCGGACAGTTGCCACCGGCACAATGAAACATCTGATGAGGTGTCTCACGGAAATGAACGACGATTTCCGTTACTTTCGTCGGCATTTGTTTACCTGTACGAATGTAGAACGGAACGCCACTCCAGCGCCAGTTGCTAATGCCCAGTTTCATGGCAATATAAGTATCCGTGCGCGAATCGGGAGCCACTCCTTTTTCTTCACGGTAGCCTTTCTTATTGCCGGAGGCTGTATATTGTCCACGAACGATATGTTCGTTCAAATCCACTTCATTCAACGGGGTGAGAGATTCGTAGACCTTCACCACTTCGTTGCGGAAATTGTCCGCGTTGAAAACAGCGGGCGGTTCCATAGCCGTAAGGGCTACGAGCTGTATCAGGTGATTCTGCACCATATCGCGCAGCGCACCTGCCGTTTCATAGAATCCGCCGCGTTGCTCGATACCCAGATTTTCTACGGCTGTGATTTCTACGTAGTCGATATAGTTACGGTTCCAGAGAGGTTCGAAGATGCCGTTGGCAAAACGGAAAGCCAGTACATTCTGGGCTGTTTCCTTACCGAGAAAATGGTCGATACGGTAAATCTGATGCTCATTGAATACAGAGGCATACGTTTTATTCAGTTCACGTGCCGATTCGAGATCATAACCGAAAGGTTTCTCGACGATGATACGTGAATGGGGGGTGTTGAGTCCGGCAGCTTTCAGGTACAAGGGCACTACTCCGTACAATGACGGCGGAGTGGCTAGGTAGAACAGCAGGTTGTCCGGGTCTACCTCACCGGTCAAGTCGACCAGACGTTGGCGGAGTTGCGGGTAACCTTCTTCTTTTGCCGGGTCCATCGGTAGATAGTAGAGATGGGAGACAAACGAAGCCATCAGAGCTGTGTCCTGTTCTTCGGACTTTACGAACTGTTGCAGTTCTTCTAAGATATAGGAACGGTAGTTATCGTCAGAGTAGACCGTACGCCCGATACCCAATATAGAATACTCTCCGGTCAACCGCTTTTCACGGTAGAGGGAGTAAAGGGCGGGCATCAGCTTACGCTTGGTCAGATCACCCGACGCACCGAAAATTATCATTGCAAATTTATCCATTTTTCAAGAGTTGTTTTAATTTCTGTTTTGAGATGGTAAATGATTATTTTGCGGGGTGCCCTGAAAGGGCTTAAT
>ENA-OQJB01000132-OQJB01000132.1-human-gut-metagenome-genome-assembly--contig:-NODE-132-length-46159-cov-4.877194_pt1 | contig 46159 bp, 42 predicted proteins | sample MGYA00242599_ERZ504765 | MGnify/ENA primary metagenome ERZ504765 (study PRJEB26092, sample SAMD00036354) | human gut metagenome | host: Homo sapiens | study: EMG produced TPA metagenomics assembly of...
CAAAAATCTTTCCTTCTCTCTCCAGATTCTCCAGCTCATTCAGCGTCCGGTTGTAATACGGTGCACGCCGCAAAAGAGTCCGCAGAAGATTCGGATAAGATCTGTAGGCTCTGCGATACATCTTTTCCACCGCTTTTGAAACCGCCTTCTTGCGATATCCCCGATTTCTTGTCAGAACAACGATGATCTTCTCATTTCCAATATCCATCGCTCTCCGAATCGGAATAGAATCCGCAAGTCCTCCATCCAGATACGGGATCCCATCGATATTTACAATCGGACAAAGCAGCGGCATACTGGAGGATGCCCGGCAGATTTTCATCAGCCTGTCGGGATCTTGCGCCTCATCCATGTACTCCGCTTTTCCCGTCACACAGTTTGTCGTGACCAGCTCACAGTTCATCTCTGATCGAAAATAGGTGTCAAAATCAAAGGGATAAATCTGTTTTGGATAAATATCAAAAATCATATCCATATTCATCAGACTTTTTTCTTTTATAAATTTACGCACCCCGTAATAATAGGACAGATTCTTATCTGTGGGGATCATACAGTCTCTTGTCCGTCCGGGCTGCCTTGACACATAGTCCACCGCATTGCAGGCTCCTGCCGAAACACCGATCACATGAGAAGTGTAAAACTCCTGCTCCATCAGATAATCCAGTACTCCCGATGTAAATACGCCTCTTGTTGCTCCGCCTTCTAATACCAAAGTTGCTTTTTGCATATCCATCCCTCACTTTCTTTGTTCCATTATATACTTTTTCCACTTTTTCGCAAACTCCTAATCCTGTTAAATTTTTGCAAAAACACAATATTTCTTTGTTTATTTCATAGAAAGCATACTCCTGACCTTGCCATGTCGTGGGTTCTCATGTTAAGATAAGCGTTGGAATTATTACTTTATATAATAAATAAGGAGTAAAAAATATGATTAGTGCAAACAATGTCACTCTGCGCGTCGGGAAAAAAGCGCTGTTTGAAGATGTCAATATTAAATTTACCGAAGGCAACTGTTATGGTATGATCGGAGCCAACGGTGCCGGAAAATCTACTTTTTTAAAGATTTTGTCCGGACAGATCGAGCCTACCAAAGGGGAAGTAAACATCACTCCCGGAGAGCGTCTTTCTTTCCTGCAGCAGGATCACTACAAATACGATGAATATCTGGTACTGGACACCGTCATCATGGGGAATGCACGTCTGTACGAGATCATGAAAGAAAAAGAAGTCATCTATGCAAAAGAAGATTTCACAGATGAGGACGGAATCAAAGCAAGTGAGCTGGAAGCAGAATTCGCAACCATGAACGGCTGGGAAGCAGAATCTGACGCTGCAACTCTGCTCAACGGACTCGGCATTGAGACAGACCTCCACTACAAATACATGAAAGACTTAAAGGGTGCAGAAAAGGTAAAGGTTCTTCTTGCTCAGGCTTTGTTCGGTAATCCTGACATCCTGCTTCTTGACGAGCCGACCAACCACCTGGATCTGGATGCGATCGCATGGCTGGAAGAGTTCCTGATCAACTTTGAGAACACAGTCATTGTGGTATCCCATGACCGTTACTTCTTAAACAAGGTCTGCACACAGATCGCGGATATCGACTATGGAAAGATCCAGCTCTATGCCGGAAACTACGACTTCTGGTATGAATCCAGCCAGCTTCTGATCCGTCAGATGAAAGAAGCCAACAAAAAGAAAGAAGAAAAGATCAAAGAGCTGCAGGACTTTATTTCCCGGTTCAGCGCCAATGCTTCCAAATCCAAACAGGCAACATCCAGAAAACGTGCCCTGGAAAAAATTGAACTGGATGAGATCAAACCATCCAGCCGTAAATACCCTTACATTGATTTCCGTCCAAACCGTGACATCGGAAACGAAGTGCTGACCGTGGAAGGACTTTCCAAAACCATCGACGGAGTCAAGATTCTGGACAACCTGACATTTACACTGAACCACGATGACAAGGTTGCATTTGTAGGCGGAAATGAGCTTGCAAAAACAGTTCTGTTCAAAATCCTGATCGGTGAGATGGAACCGGATGAAGGTACTTACAAATGGGGAATCACGACTTCACAGGCTTACTTCCCGAAAGACTTCGGCGGAGAGTTCGATAACGATTACACCATCACAGAATGGCTGACACAGTACTCTGAAAACAAGGATGCCACCTATGTGCGGGGGTTCCTCGGAAGAATGCTCTTCTCCGGAGAAGATGGTGTGAAGAGATTAAAAGTCCTCTCCGGTGGTGAGAAGGTACGCTGCCTGCTCTCCAAGATGATGATTTCCGGCGCAAATGTTCTGTTATTAGATGAACCTACCAACCATCTGGATATGGAATCCATCACTGCGCTCAATAACGGTATGATCAAATTCCCGGGAGTACTCTTATTTACTTCCCGTGACCACCAGATCGTGCAGACGACTGCAAATCGTATCATGGAGATCGTACCGGGCGGAAAACTGATCGATAAGATCACAACTTATGACGAATATCTCGAAAGCGATGAGATGGCAAGAAAGCGCCAGACTTACACTGTCGAGACAGAAGAGGAAGATTAGAACATTAAAAATACGGAAAGAATCCCCGGATGTTGGGTTCTTTCCGTATTTTTGTTTTAATAATATAGTTTATCTTCTTCGATAATTTTGGGGATGCCCCCCTCTACTTCCACGATCGTCACCGCACAGTTCTTTGGCACTCCCATCTGCCAGAATTTTGCCGGACTCCATTCATTTTTGATACAGTTTTTCATTGCCGTGACTGCAGCACCATGCGTAGAAAGCAAAATCATCTTATCCTGCAATTCTGGATTTTGATATAACGCTTTCAGAAAGCCGTCCACTCTCTCCATCAACTGTCCAACGGACTCACCCTCTCCCTTTGGGATGTAATTTGCAGTATCATCAAAGAACTTCACAAACTCCGCACTCTGCGGATCCAGACCTTCTCCTCGGTACACAATGCCTTCATAATCACCAAAGCAGATCTCCTGTATCTGAGGTTCCTCGATCAAGGGGATCTTTCTCCCCTGCAAAACAATCTGTGCTGTTTCTTTTGCTCTGGATAAAGGGGACGTATACGCCAGATCAAAAGAAATCCCCCGCAGTCCTTCTGCTGTCTTTTCTGCCAGTTCTCTTCCATATGCATTGAGAGGAATATCTGCTCTCCCCTGCACTTTCTTCGCTTTATTCCAATCCGTTTCGCCATGTCGTACCATATATAATCTCACCGTTGTTTTCCTCCTAAGATATGTTCTTTTATCCGATCACTCTGTCCCTTAGTATACGCATATTTCCTGTCTCCCGTCAACCGTTCTTTGTTCCTTTCCGCTTGCAAATTCGCCTGATTTTGTCTATAATAATGACACATAAAAAACAAGGAGATTACCATGGAAAAATTACAAGCTTTACGATCGATCACATCAAACTGACTCCGGGACTTTACGTTTCCAGAAAAGATCTTGCAGGAGATACCCCGGTTACCACGTTTGATATCCGTATCACAAATCCCAATGAAGAACCTGTTCTAAATACTGCAGAAGTACATACCATCGAGCATCTTGCCGCTACCTTTCTTCGCAACCATGCAGAATATGGCCCAAAAACACTCTATTTCGGACCAATGGGATGCCGCACCGGATTCTATCTGCTTCTTATCGGTGATTATGAATCCTGCGATATTCTTCCTTTGATGAAAGAGATGTTTGCTTTTATCGCATCTTACGATCAGGAAGTTCCCGGAGCCTGTGCAAAAGACTGCGGAAACTTTCTGGATATGAATCTGCCGATGGCCAGATTTGTTGCACGAAAATACCTGACTCAGGTTTTGAATAAAATCACCGAAGAGCAACTCGTTTATCCACAATAGAACAGGAGCATATCATGGGAAAAAAACAAACATTTGCATCTGATACTTCCCAGCGAAGTATCACCGACTGGATTCGTGCACTCCTGGTTCTTCTTTTGGGGCTGATCATTGCGCATCTTGGTGTTACGCTCTTTTTGCTCTCGGCACTTGGCACCGATACTTTCACAGTATTTATTCAGGGGTTATCCCGGGTTGCAGGATTGTCTGTCGGAACTGTGCACGTCATTGTTCTGTGTATTTTGATGGTTCTGATGTTGTTAACAACCAAAGGATATGTCAAACCCGGAACCATTGTCTGTGCATTTTGCGGAGGCCCTATCATTGACTTTTTCACCTGGTGTTTCAAAGAATACATCAATGCTTCTTCAGGAATGCCGGTTCGTATCATCAGCGTTCTGGTCGGATGTGCGATTCTCTCTTTGGGAATGTCTGTTGTAATCAACAGCAATGCCGGCACCGGACCGAATGACCTGGTTGCCATCATCCTCTCCGACAAACTCGAACGGATTGAATTTCGCTGGATACGAATGGGATGTGATGCTTTCTTTGTAAGCCTCGGATTTATCCTTGGCGGTACAGTTGGTGTCGGAACAATTATCGCCATTTTTCTGACAGGACCTATGGTTCAGTTTTTGGCTTCCAAAAACAAAAGTTTTACTGCAAAAAATCAGAGTGTAAAGCATCATGCTTTACACCCTGATTTTTTATCACCTTTTTTTAAAACTTCCTGCCGGATATACAAAAAAGTTTTCTCCTCACCCTGTTTTGCCAACATGATCAACAGTTTTTCAAGCAGCGCTTCTGTTTCCTCATGCATCAGATACTGCCCTTTCCCTCCCAGGAAATAATCCAGAGGATCCCGGTCTGTATAGGCAGTTCCGCGATATACCTTGCTTGCAGCAATTCGGTCCAGAAACATCTCCACCACATAATTGACCGGCATTTTCATTCCTTCGAGCACGGCACCATGCGTTCCGTAATCAATCCAGTATTCATAATGATGCTTATTGCGCCCTTTATGATGCAGCCAGGCAGAAGAATACCCCTTTTCCTCCCGCTCTGCATTATTCGGACTTCTGGTTCCCTGGTAATATCGACACCCCACACGAAACTCTGTCCATCCGTATTTTGACAGATCATGGAGCAGCCCCTGTCTGTACAAACCTACCTGAAAGCATGCCTTCATCACAAGGAGCTTATGTTTTGTGATCGTACCAAAATGTCGGAGTGCGTTCATCTCTGAATTTCCTTTCTATCTGCCTTGCAGCAGAATTATTGTCCTTGCCTTTACCTCTATCATCTTCTGCTCTTTCAGACACTCTGCCTCATCTGGCACCTCTTCTGTTCCTGCAACCTGATACCATTTCATTTCCTTTTTCAGAGCCGGAAGAGCAAATTCGTGTGCTTCCCAGTGCATATTATATGCGACAAACCAAAATGTATCTTCCCAGCTGTAGAGAACTCCAAGCTGTCTGCTGACTACTGCATCCTGTACCTGCCATGCACTTTCTCCGTGATAAGAGACATCCGGAATCCCGCACGCTGTCCGATCCAGGCCAAGCAGTGCCTGTCTTTGATGAAAGACAGGATTGGATTTTCTAAGGGCGATCAATCGTTTCACAAATCGAAACAGATCTTCATAACTTTTCTGTCTTCCCCAGTTCAGCCATGCGGTCTCATTGTCCTGACAATACACATTGTTATTCCCATCCTGTGTGTTTCCAAACTCATCTCCCGCCAGAATGCATGGTGTTCCCTGCGAAAGCAGAAGCAGAAGAAAAGCATTCTTCATCTGATTTTTGCGAAGTGTCATCACACTTCTTTTTCTGCTTGGTCCTTCCGTACCGCAGTTCCAACTGTAATTATAATCCGGACCGTCCTGATTGCGCTCTCCGTTTGCCTCATTATGCTTCCCGTCATAAGAGACCAGGTCACAGAGTGTAAACCCTGTATGTGAAGTAATGTAATTACAGCAGCCGTCTTCTGGGGTCCGGCGGCAGAGCTGTCGTATCACTTCTCTGACCATGCCTTCATCTCCCTTTAAAAACCTGCGCATACTGTTCTGGAAGCCCTCTTCTTTTTTGAAGATCTTTGCTCCCTTTAAGATCGGATCCGCATTCAGACTGTCCCATGGCACATTGTAAGGATTCACCACAAACCCATCCACATGATACTCCAGAAGATAAAAACGAAGACATTCCAACGCAGTCTGGGGAAGAATCTTTTCTGTAAACGGCATTTCCAGAACAACTTCGATTCCTGCTTTGTGGCACGCTTTTACCAGATCTTTTAATTCTGTCTGTGCATCATCAAAAGCTGCATATGCGGCTTTCGGTGCAAAATAATATCCTGTGCCATAGCCCCAGTAATTCCGGTAGCTTCCCATATCTTCCTGAAACTCATACACCGGCATACACTGAATCTGATTGATGCCAAGCTCTTTCAAATATGGTAATTTTTCCCGGACACCCAGAAATGTCCCTTTATGCTTTACTCTGGAGGAAGAGTGCATCGTAAAGCCTCTTACATGCAGACTATACGCGATCACATCCTGCACAGGAATCTGTGGTCTTTTATCCCCTTCCCAGTCATATCCTCTCTGCAGAAATCTTCCTCTTATCTGATGCCGGTTGAATTCCCAGCCGGTACCGAACATTTTATGTCCCGCGATCTCTCTCACGTAAGGATCCAGACAGACCGTTCCGTCAATTCTGTAATTATACTCATACTGGGTTTCCTCCAGATCTTCCAGCGCCAGGAAGCGGACTTCTCCGATTCCTTCTTCTGCCGGCATTTCGATTACCTGATCTGGTTCGCTTTCGCCCTTTTTATACAAGAGCAGTTCGCAAGATACGTCTTTTGGAACACATACTGCAAGATTCACACTTCTGCCTCTTCTGGAAGCTCCAAAAGGCTGTGGATATCCTTCTGTTTTTTTCATATATTTATTCCTCACTGCCAGCCATTTGTTCCATACATCTCAACATTATCTTTCCCGATAAAAAATGTATCGATATACGTTGTTTTCTCATAATCCTCATCATTCAAAATAGCCTCGCCAATCTTTGCCGCCTGCTTTCCAACATTGATCGGAGACTGCGCTCCGGTCCCGGCGATCATTGACTTTTCATCTGTAAGTTCACTTTTCATCTCCGGTGAGCCGTCCACTCCATAAATCTTCAGACTGCTTTTTCCTGCCTCTTTTGCTGCCTGAAGTGCACCGAGTGCCATCTGATCATTTCCGCACATCACAGCATCTACCTGTGGATTTTCTGCCAAAATCTGTGCCATTTTCTCCTTTGCACTCTCCTTGGTGCCGCCGGCATCTGCACGCGCCACTACTTCAAATCCTGCATTTTTGATCGCTTCTTCAAATCCTGTGATACGCTCATTCACTGAGTTCTGGGACGGGCATTCCAAAAGCACTACTTTTCCGCCGTCCGGGCACTGTGTCTTCAAATTCTCACCGCAGACTGCACCTGCATTTTTATTGTCAGAGCCGATATACGCAGCTGTCAGATCTGTGTCCTTCACCTGCGTATCCACATTGATGACCGGAATATCTGCCTCATCCAGGGCTTCCAGCGCAGGCTTGATCGCTTCCCAGTCTACCGGTGCGAGAAAGACTGCATCCACTCCTTCATCGATCATCTCCTGAATCTGCTGGATCTGCTTATTCACATCTCCGTCCGGATTTTTTACCACCAGGGTATCTCCCTTTGCTTCCAGTTCCCCTCGGATCGATTCTTTTACAACATCATAATATGGATTATAAATATCAATGCAGCTGTAGCCAAATGTGTGCCCTTCTGATGTTTCTGTATCCTGTGCCTGCTCGTCCTCATTTTCTACTACAGCGTTATCTTCCGGTGTACCCACATTCTTTTTGCATCCGGAAAGTACCATACAACCGAACATAACTGTCACAAAGACTCCCAAAATTTTTCTCTTCATCTATTGTCCTCCTGATTGCTAAGACTCTGTTTTTCCAACATATATGCATAATCTATTTTATTCTACCCTGTTTTTCAGCATTGTCAATAGAAAGAACCTGATGTTTTTCTTGCTTTTTCCTCTGGTTTTTGTTAGAGTAGGCATATCAAGAAAAAAGGAGAACGTGCTATGAGCGAAAACATGAATGAAACAATGAATGAAAACGAAGGTGTAACAGTTACTCTGACACTGGACAATGACGAGACACTGGAGTGTGCCGTCCTGACGATCTACGAAGCAGCCGGCAGACAGTACATCGCACTCCTTCCGCTCGATGAGAACGGAGAAGAGTCCGAAGAAAGCGATGTGTACATCTACCGTTTCTCTGAGACAGAAGACGGTGAGCCGAACCTGGAAAACATCGAAGATGACGACGAGTACGATGCTGCTGCCGACAAATTCGATGAGTGGATGGATTCCCTGGAATTTGACGAGATCGATCTTGACGCTGAGTAAGTCAGACGCCCTCGAACAGTTCCTCTACAAAGCGGGAAGGAGAGATCTCCTTTCCGTTTTTATTTTCACATATGTGATTTTCAGCACATCTTTTGCCCGGGTCATTCCCACATAGAACAGCCTGCGCTCTTCTTCTACATTCTGCTCTTTCTCTGCTTTCTGATAAGGAATTCGTCCCTCGTTTGCCTCGATCAAAAACACCGTATGAAACTCCAGCCCTTTGGACGCATGCAATGTCATCAGACGGACACCCTCCTGGTTCTGTTCTTTTTGCTGTTCTTTCTTTTTCAGTGCTTCCGTATATTCTTCCACATGGACAAACCACTCTTCCATCGTCTGAAACGGCTTTGCCGCCTCTTCAATCTCAGAGAGTACTTCTCTTAAATCCGCAGCTTTCATGTTTTTCGTAGTCGCATATTCCCGCAGAAATTCGTCATATCCGATTTTTTTCTTCAAATACTGGATTGCCGCATATGGAGCCATTTTCGCAAGCATTTTCAAATCCCATTCAAACTGGTCGATCCGGTCCTGCATCCACTCTTTATCACAATAGAATTTCCGCATCTCCTCAAAAGAAACCACTCTTCCCGGGAGGCAGTCTCTTCCCAGATACCGTTTCGGACGATTCATGACCTGCAGGAAATCTTTGCGCTCACGCTGCCCCATTGCCAGCCTGAAATATGCCATAATATCTTTTGCAATAAAATGATTGTACAGATTCGGCAGATGTTCCCGCATCTGGAATGGAATCTTTTCATCGATCAGAGCTTCCACAACCGCCCTCGCATCTGTGTGAACACGAAAGAGTACTGCGATTTCCTCTGCCAAAATTCCTGTTTCCATCTGCTTTTTGATCTGTTCCACCACATAAGAAGCTTCCTCCACCGGATCTTTCACTTCCTGTACATGCAGTGTCTCCCCACTTTCTTTCCATGCCCGGATTTTTTTGTCAAACCGTACCTCGTTGTTTGCGATCACTTTCAGAGAATTTTTGACAATATTTTTCGAAGACCGGTAGTTTACATCCAGGAGAAGCTGTTTTGCATCTGGAAAGTCCTTCTGAAACTGAAACATCAGTCTGGAATCCGCTCCGCGAAATCCATAGATCGACTGGTCATCATCTCCTACCACAAACAGATGTTTTCAGGCGCCGCAAGCATCCGGATGACATCATACTGCACCTGATTGATATCCTGAAATTCATCGATCAGAATATAGCGAAACTTCTCCTGCCATTTTTTCAGAATATCCGGCCGTTTTATGAACAGGTCTCTGCACAGCAGCAGCATATCATCAAAATCAATTTTCCGCTCTTCGTTCCGTTTTCTTTCGTATTCTCTGTATATCTCCCGGAAAGTTTCCTTCCCGCAGATCGTCGTCTCATATTCTTCAATCTTCAGCCCGTTGTTTTTCACGATCCCGATCTCAGAAATAATTTCTTTCAGGAAATCTTCCTCTTCAAATTCATCAATCTCTTTTCTGTTGACGATCTGAAGCAGCATCTGCCGTTTTTCTTCCTCTGACAGAATATTCTCCGGTCCGAACCGATATGCCCACTTTAAAATCCCATAATAAATTCCATGAAATGTTCCGAAGGTGACAGCAGGGCGAGTCCCCTTCATCGCTGAAAAAAAGCGGTTCTTCATCTCCACTGCTGCATATTTGGTAAATGTGATGACCAGAATCTCTTCCGGACTTACATGATACGTCTGGATCAGCTTCTGGATCCTGCCCACGATCGTGAGCGTCTTTCCGGAACCCGGTCCCGCAAGAACAAGACACGGTCCCTCATTGTGAGAGACCGCCTCCTGCTGAGCCTGATTAAAACTCATAAATACCTCTTTCTAATTTGCCTGGAGTAATGCGATACCGGCACGGATTCTCTTTAAGGATTCTTCCTTTCCGAGAACTTCCATCAGTTCTGTCGCACCGCCCGGTGTGTTCTGTTTTCCGGATACCGCTGTTCGGATCGGCCACATTACAAATCCGATCTTCACTCCTTTTTCTGTTACATATCCTTTTAATGTTTCAAACAACGCGTCATTGCTGTAATCTTCCTGTGCTTCCAGGATCGGAAGGACATCGTTTAAAACTTCCAGAGAATTCTCTGCATTTGTCTTCATCTTCTTGTGTGTATACATAGCAGTGTCATACTCAGGCAGCTCTTCAAAGAAATCGATCTGATCTTTAATATCCGGGAAGATTTCAATTCTGGTCTTCACCATCTTCGCAATCTTTTTCAGATCATAGTCTTTTGTGATGACTTCTTTCAGATACGGCTCTGCCATCTCATAGAACTTGTCTTCCTCCATGGCTTTCATGTATTCCCCGTTCATCCATTTGAGTTTTACCGGATCGAATACAGCCGGTGACTTGCTCATATGGCGGTAATCAAATGCCTCTACCAGATCCTCCAGCGAAAAGATCTCGCGGTTGTCCGACGGGCTCCATCCAAGAAGTGCCACATAGTTGACCACTGCTTCTGAAAGGAATCCCTGCTCGATCAGATCTTCATAGGAAGAATGTCCGCAGCGTTTACTTAGTTTTTTATGGTTCTCATCCGTGATCAACGGACAGTGTACATAAACCGGAATCTCCCATCCAAATGCCTCATACAGACGGTTGTATTTCGGTGCAGAGGAAAGATATTCATTTCCGCGGACAACGTGTGTGATTCCCATCAGATGGTCATCGATCACGTTCGCAAAATTGTAAGTCGGGAATCCATCGGATTTGATCAGGATCATATCATCCAGTTCTGCATTCGGAACCGTGATATCTCCGTAAATCTCATCGTGGAATGTGGTTGTTCCCTCATTCGGTACGTTCAGACGGATCACCCAAGGTTTTCCTGCTGCCAGATTGGCCTCTACCTCTTCTTTGCTCAGCCCCAGACAGTGCTTGTCATACACAACGATATCTGTTCCGTCTTCAGAAACAGAAGTCTTCAGGGAATCCAGGCGTGCTTTATCACAGAAGCAGTAATACGCGTCGCCCTGCTCTACCAGCTGCTTTGCATACTTCAAATACACTCCGGAAGCATTTCTCTCGCTCTGCACATACGGACCATATCCACCATCCTTGTCCGGTCCTTCATCGTGAATGAGACCTGTCTTTTCCAGAGTACGGTAAATGATGTCCAGTGCTCCTTCCATGAATCTCTCCTGGTCTGTATCTTCAATTCTGAGGATAAAGTCTCCACCCTCGTGTTTTGCGATCAAATATGCATATAATGCTGTACGCAGATTTCCTACATGCATCCGTCCTGTCGGACTTGGTGCAAATCTTGTTCTTACTTTACTCATCTTTATCTTCTCCATTTTCTATTTACGTCATCTTTTCTATTATATCTTAACTATTCCGCCTTGACAAGGGGATGTGAACCCGGAAAATGGCATCCACAATAAAAATTGCCAGTGCAATCATCCCCGCAATCTCCAGTGTCTGCAGCAGATAATAGGCACATCCTGCCCTGTCATTGGCAACGATAGAATAGGCAATTCTGTACATTCCGGCCCCCGGCACGGTCGGCAGGATTCCTGCAATCAGAAACACCGTCACCGGCGCTTTGAAAATCCTTGCAAAAAGATGTGCCATAAACGCAATTGCCAGCGCAGAAAAGAAAGAAGCCGGCACCACATCCACTCCACGGTGTGTACAAAGCAGATAAACACCGCCTCCTATTGCTCCGACCACACCCGTCTGCCACAGATATTTTCCGGGTGTCTCCAAAAGTACAGAAAACGCAATGATCGCAACAAAACTTCCCACCACTCCCATCAACACACTCATACGATACCTCCTACAAAAATCATCCCGGTACCTGCTCCAAGCCCGATTGCAGCTGCTGTCAAAAATGCCTCCAGTATCCTGGCACCTCCGGAAATATAATCCCCCGCAGCGTATCCCGGATCGCATTGGTGATCGCTACACCTGGCACCAGGGGCATCAGAGAACTGATGATCACGATATCCAGATTCCAGCCGGATGTAACCCTATTCACACAGGCAGCTGTCACTGCTACCCCGAATGCACAGATTGCATTCAAAATAAAGCTGCTCATCTGGATTTTTTTGCCCAGTGTAATCAAAAATGCCAGGATACATCCTACTGCCGCAGAGACCAGAGTCTCTTTCACTCCCCCTCCAAAAAGAGGAGCAAACCCGACCGGAACCAGAATCGTCGCCAGATTATATACCGCCACTGAATACTGTTTTCCCTTGATCTGTTTCAACTCTTTATATGTTTCCTCAACTGTCATCTCTCCCCTGCAGTATCTTCTGGATATTTCATTTACCTGCACAATACGATGCATATTCGTCCCGCGGTCATGAACTCTGCGCATAGCGGTGAGCATTTCCATGTCCGGATTATCCAAAGTAGCAACAATCCCTGTCATCATAACAAATGCCTCTGCCACTTCTGTTCTCGCGGTGTTGAGAATATGCTTCATGGTATCCTCCACACGATAGGTCTCCGCTCCACTTCTGAGCATGATTTCTCCTGCAAGAACCGCAATATTCAATATCTGTTTATATTCCATTCTTCCCCTCCATGATCTCGCAGCCTGCCCCGTCTCCGAATATTCCTTCATCACACAAAATCGAAATACAGTTTCTCATATCTATTTTATCCAGGTTTGTATTGGCAAATGCAGATGCACGGATCGAAGTCACATCCTTGGGCATCTCAAAAATTCCAGTTCTTCCGGCAGGAAACGCTGCCAGCTCTGTTCCGGAAAATAAAATCCCATCTCTTGCCGTATATTCACCTGTGCCTCCTGCTTCGATCCATGTCAGTTCTCCCAGTTCAGAAAACGCACCGTTTTCTATATTCTGAATATTCTCCGGAATATAAATTTCAAAAATGCCGGTTCCAACTCCCGAAAACGTTCCTCTTCGAATTCCAATACAATTTTCTGACGGCAGTTCCAGATATCCATCCATCATCTCGCTTTTTGCAGGGTCAAATCCACAGATCATTCCCTCCTGATCAATTTTGAACCCCTGATAATATATATACGCCTCTGCCGGAGACTCTTCCTGTGTCATATCTTCCCCTGGTAAGGTATTCACAATTTCTTCCGGCATCGTCTCAGGAATCACTGGCTGTATGGTCTGACTCTGCACTGTCTCCACCGGTTCTACCGCTTCTTCTTGTGGCATGGCTGACGAAGCTTCAGCTACTTTCTCCGTTTCTATCTGCACATGTTTCTCCATTTCTGCCAGTGTATAGGTCCGGATACTCTCCTGTTTTACCATCTGTCCCAACCGGATCGGAACACTCCATCGTATCGTTTCACCCGCAGTCGCAGCATATGACCTCATATCTTCCTGTAACGGTACCATACTGACGGCATCACCGATTCCAACCAAAAGGCTGACCGTCACAACTCCTGCAATCACTTTCTTTAATCCATCCGGTATGTTCCAGATATGCTGTTTCTCCCAAACGCAATCGCCACTTGTTCTCATTCTTTTTCCATTCTCCCTGCTTTTTCTTTGGTATGCGAAAAAGGAATGCTGCTCTTTTGCAACACTCCTTCTCCTTTGCCTGTTATGGCAAAACTAAACATTGATCTCAGCTTTTACTCCGAGAATTTCTTTATTTTCCTCCAGAAGCGGATAAATCACATTATTTAAGTACGACTCTACCTGCTCTTTCGCACGACCTACATATTTCTGCGGTTCCATCGTCTCTTTCAGCTCTTCCAGACTCATGTTGAACGCAGGATCCGCTGCGATCAACTCCAGAAGATTGTTGTCCAGACCTTTTTCTTTGACATTGCGTCCGGCTTCCATGGAAAGCTCACGAATTCTCTCATGCAGCTCCTGTCTGTCTCCTCCGGCTTTTACCGCATCCATCATGATATTCTCTGTCGCCATAAACGGAAGTTCTGACATCAGACGTTTCTCGATGACTTTCGGATATACTACAAGCCCGTCCACAACATTCAGGCACAGATCCAGGATTCCGTCGATTGCAAGAAATCCTTCCGGCACACTCAGTCTCTTGTTTGCAGAATCGTCCAGTGTTCTCTCAAACCACTGCGTCGCAGAGGTGATTGCCGGATTCAATGCATCGATCATCACATATCTGGAAAGAGACGCGATTCTTTCACTTCTCATCGGGTTTCTCTTATATGCCATGGCAGAAGAACCGATCTGTGTCTTCTCAAACGGCTCTTCCACTTCTTTCAAATGCTGAAGAAGTCGGATGTCATTAGAGAATTTGTGCGCACTTGCCGCAATTCCGGCCAGTACATTCAATACTCTTGTATCCACTTTTCTGGAATAAGTCTGTCCGGATACCGGATAACATGCCTTAAATCCCATCTTTTCTGCGATCATTGGATCGATCTTATCAATCGTCTCCTGATCTCCGTCAAACAGCTCCAGAAAGCTTGCCTGGGTTCCTGTCGTTCCTTTGGATCCAAGAAGTTTTAAACTTCCCAGAACATAATCCAGATCTTCCAGATCCATCTCAAATTCCTGCAGCCAGAGAGTCGCTCTCTTTCCTACCGTAGTTGGCTGAGCCGGCTGGAAATGTGTGAATGCAAGTGTCGGCTGACATTTCTGTGCATCTGCAAATTTTGCCAGTTCTGCGATCACATTGACCAGTTTTGTTCTCACCAGCTTTAAAGCCTCTGACATTACGATCATATCTGTATTGTCCCCTACATAGCAGGAGGTTGCTCCCAGATGGATGATTCCTTTCGCTTTCGGACACTGCACACCATATGCATACACATGTGACATAACATCATGTCTTACTACTTTCTCACGCTCTTTTGCAACATCGTAATTGATGTCCTCCGCATGCGCTTTCAATTCTTCTATCTGCTCGTCTGTAATATTCAGTCCCAGTTCTTTTTCTGTCTCTGCCAGTGCGATCCAGAGTTTTCTCCAGGTTCTGAACTTTTTGTCCGGTGAAAAGATGTACTGCATCTCACGGCTTGCATAGCGCTCGGACAACGGACTTACATAACGGTCATTGCTCATAATCGTATTCTCCTTTTTTCCTATTCAAATGCCAGACTGATATCTTCTCCCGGCACCTCCATCGGATAATTTCCTGTAAAGCAGGCATCACAAAACTTCAGATCGCCTACCATATCTTTTAATTTTTCTACTTCCATATAGCCCAGAGAGTCTGCTCCGATCATCTCACAGATCTCCTCTGTTGTATGAGAGTGCGCGATCAGCTGCTCATTAGACGGCACGTCTGTTCCGAAATAGCACGGATGTAAAAACGGCGGAGAACTGATTCTCACATGTACTTCTGTCGCTCCTGCTTTCTTTAACATCTTGATGATATTTGCACAGGTCGTTCCTCGAACAATGGAATCATCCACCATAACGATCCGCTTCCCTTTTACCACTTCCGGAATCACGTTCAGCTTGATCTTCACACTGGACACACGCTCACTCTGTTTCGGCTTAATGAATGTACGTCCTACATAACTGTTTTTATGAAACGCGGTTCCATAAGGAATCCCGGACTGCTGTGAATATCCCATGGCAGCCACAAGGCCGGAATCTGGAACACCAACCACCAGATCTGCCTCTACCGGATAAGACTGTGCCAGTGCTTTTCCAGCAACAATTCTGGAATGATAGACTCCGACTCCATCGATCGTACTGTCTGTTCTTGCAAAGTAAATATATTCAAAAATACATCTCGCACGTTTTTCTTCCGGCAGCGCCATACTCATGTCCGAAGACATGCCATGCTTTGTAATACTTACGATCTCACCCGGAAGGACATCTCTTACAAACTCTGCCCCGACTGCTGCGATCGCACAGCTTTCAGATGCCAGAAAATACGTATTGTCCCGTTTTCCGATACAGAGTGGTTTCAATCCAAACGGATCCCTTGCCCCGATCATCTTTCTCGGACTGCTGATCACCAGCGCATAGGCTCCTTTGATCTTCTTCATAGCATTTTTTACTGCATCTTCTGCCTTAGAAACATTCAGACGCTCTCTTGCCACATGATAAGCAATAACCTCTGAATCAATAGTCGTCTGGAAAATTGCACCTGTCTTTGACAATTCCTCCCGAAGCTCCACTGCATTGACCAGATTTCCATTGTGTGCGATAGCCAGAGTTCCTTTTACATAATTGATTACCAGAGGCTGTGCATTCTCCACACGGGTACCTCCCGCTGTAGAATACCGTACATGTCCTACTCCCAGATTGCCTTTCAATTCACGTAATGTCTCTTCGTTGAACACATCATCTACATGCCCCAACCCTTTACGTGACAGCACCTTGCGCTGTCCGTATGTGTCAGTTACTGCGATGCCGCAGCTTTCCTGACCTCTGTGCTGGAGTGCAAAGAGTCCGTAATAAATGGAAGACGCAACATCCTGTCCGTCCATATCATATGCGCCAAATACTCCGCATTCTTCTCCCAGCCCTGTTACCACTTTTTCAAAATCACTCATGGATGAACTCCTTCTATTTAATTCCAATACGTCTGAAGACTTCCTGATATGCGTCTTCTACATTTCCCATATCTCTGCGGAAACGGTCTTTGTCCAGTTTTTCATGGGTCTCTTTATCCCACAGACGACATGTATCCGGTGAAATCTCATCTGCAAGGATGATCTCTCCATGGAAACGTCCGAATTCGATTTTAAAGTCGATCAGTTCAATTCCTGCCTCATCAAAGAATTTTCTTAAGACTTCATTCACTTTGAATGTGTACTCTGTGATCTTGTCGATCTCTTCTCTTGTTGCAGCTCCGATTGCAATTGCAAAATAATCATTGATCATCGGATCTCCAAGATCGTCATTTTTATAGCTAAACTCTAAAGTAGGTGCTAACAATTTTGTTCCTTCCTCGATACCGAGTTTTTTAGAAAAGCTTCCCGCTGCCACATTGCGGACGATCACTTCAAGTGGTACGATCTCCACTTTTTTTACAGCTGTCTCACGGTCGCTGAGTTCTTCTACATAGTGAGTCGGAACACCTTCTTTTTCCAGAACCTGGAAAATGTAGTTTGTCATACGGTTGTTGATCACACCTTTTCCTACGATTGTTCCTTTCTTCTCTCCATTGAATGCTGTCGCATCATCTTTATAGTCTACGATCACAACGTCCGGATCTTCTGTCGCAAATACTTTCTTTGCTTTTCCTTCGTAAAGCTGTTCTAATTTTTTCATACGTTCACACCTGTCCTTTTTCTTAAATTTCATTCACTCGATCTGGGATTATCGGCACATCCCGCAGATAGATTATAATACAAGGCAGAGGGAAAATCAATATTCCCTCTGCCTTGTATTTCCTGTGGCTTATTATTTATTTCTCAACAGATAAATAAGATGTTCTTATATATTGTGCTTTATTTATCACTTTTCGCAATTTTTGTTCTGATTTTTTTGCACATTTTCTCACTTTGCTGCAAGCGGTTTTTTCAGCAGAACGATTCCAAGCATTGCCACGACAGAACCTGCCGCAACGGCAGCCAGAAACAGCAGCGGATCGGAAGCTGCAAACGGGATTGCCCCCTCTGTGATAAAGGAAAGTCCCATAATGAAATTCGTTGCCACTGTCTGCTGTTCACTCTTTGTAAACCGTTTTTTAAAAACAGTGTCGCCAGAGCAATTCCGATCGGCGGAACCATACCTCCAAGCACTGCTCCGAGCAGGACTCTGCTGGATTCTCCCATACTTGCCAGCACCTGATTCAGCCACTCATTGAACGCTCCGACCGGCGGATTGACCACAAATACCATAAGGGCTCCCATTGCCGCGATTCCCAAAAACGGATACAAAAGCATCGGCTTTGTTCCCTCCAGCGCTTTTGGAAGCTTTTCCAGAATTTTCTTTAAACCGAGCATGATCAGTCCTGCCGCAAAACCTGCGATCAGTGCGCCAAAGAAACCAGAAGACACCCAGCCGGCCTCCTCTGCAGCCATTGTCATACCGCTTTTTGCCAGAAGACCTCCTACGATTCCGGGCATCAATGCCGGTCTGTCCGCAAGCGCCATGGCGATATATCCTGCCAGAATCGGGAACATCATTCGCCTTGTTTTCCAGGCTTTCCGCCGCCATATATGTGTGGGCAATCCCTGTGGGACATGCAGTAACTGCCAGTACCCGGTATCCCTCTTCCGGCTGATCCTGCGTCTGTTTTTCTTCTCCGTACTCTTCAGGAAATTTCTTTCTCTCCGCCTCATCAATGTGTGCCAGAAATTCTGTTACATCCGCTGCATCCAGCAGATTTGTCCGAAATTCGTCATCCATTAAAAGCATGGAAAGACGGCTGAGTACTTCCAGATGCACATTATCTTCTGTATTCGGTGCTGCGATCAAAAAAAATCATATGTACCGGCTGTCCGTCCAGTGCATCATAATCCACACCCTGAGGAACCAGCATCGTAGCAAGACCCGGTGCACTGACGGCATCTGTCTTTGCATGAGGAATGGCAATTCCCTCTCCGATCCCTGTCGTTCCTTCCTCTTCTCTCTTTAACACACCTTCTTTATAACGCTGTAGATCGTTGATATTTCCTCCTTTTGCCATCAGTTCTACCATCTGATCAATGGCCTGTCCCTTACTTTCGGGTGTTCTGGAAAGCTCCACACTTTCTCTCTTCAAAAGATCCGTGATTTTCATACCTTTTCCCTTTCAAATCTGATATTCGCTGTACGGTCTGTCCAGCAGTTTTACAATATCCTCCCTGGATGCCAGCCAGGACTGAAAATGCCGTCGCACTTCCCGCTGCAGTTCCAAGCTCCAGTGCACGCTCATAAGAGCCAGTATTGAGATATCCCGCCAGAAATCCTGCCACCATAGAATCTCCGGCACCGACAGAATTTACAACCGTGCCATTGTGCGGCTGCTTTTTGTATATCTCACCGTCTTCTGTCACAAGGATCGCTCCGTCTTTTGCCATAGAAACCAGTACATTTCTTGCACCTCTTTCCTGCAGCTTTTTCGCATGAGCGATGATCTCTTCTTCTGTAGTAAGCGTCGTCTGGAACATTTCTCCAAGTTCATGATTGTTCGGCTTGATCAAAAACGGATGATATTTCAATACATTCAACAGCAGATCTTTTGTAGCATCTACCACAACTTTGACATCCTTATCTTTCAAACACATCAGAATCCATTCATAAATATTCTCCGGCAGAGTCGACGGAATACTTCCCGCCAGAACCAGTACATCTCCTGCCTTCAAGGATTTCAGCTTCTCAAACAACTCCTGGATCGCTGTTTCTGTAATCTTTGGTCCTTGTCCGTTGATCTCTGTCTCCTGTCCTGCGTTGATCTTGACATTGATCCTTGTCTGCCCGTCTGCAAGCGGTATAAAATCTGTCTTTGCGCCAAACTCCAGGAGCATCTCCTGCAATGCTTTTCCTGTGAATCCCGCAGTAAATCCAAATGCTGTACTCTCCAGACCCAGATTGGAAAGGATCACAGAAACATTGACTCCTTTTCCTCCCGGATAAACTGCTTCACTTGTTGTCCGGTTGATTTCTCCCGGCACCAGCTGTTCTGCCTGTACTACATAGTCTAATGATGGATTGAATGTCACTGTATAAATCATGATTCTGCCTCCTCTATATTACTGCATGTTTGAAATACCGGATCACTGATATGATCCGTAATGATCTGTGCATCTTCAAACCTCGCAAATGTGACGGATGATACATGACCGAATTTGCTCGAATCTGCCAGAACATATGCCTCTCTGCATCTCTTCATTGCAGCTTCTTTTACCAGTGCTTCGCTGATATCCGGTGTCGTATACCCTTTCTCCAGATGAATTCCATTCGTGCCAAAGAAGCCTTTTGTAAAGTTATACTTATTCAGCCACTCTACCGCAGCTCCTCCGACTAAAGCCTGTGTATCCTCTTTCAGCTCGCCTCCCGGCAAAAACACCCGGCAGCCTTTTTCTGCCAGACACTTTGCATGCAGAATTCCATTCGTCACATACACGGCCTCCCTCTCTGAAATCGCCTCTGCCAATGACGCTGTGCTCGTTCCTGCATCGATATAAACAAAATCCTCCTGACCGATCAGAGCCGCTGCCAGCTTTGCAATGCTGCGTTTTTCCTCTACATACAGCCCCTCTCTTTCTGAAACCTTTGCATCCTTTGTCGTATATGCCCCATTCAGTACAGTTGCTCCCCCGTGGACTTTCAACAAGGCTCCTCTTTTATGAAGCTGTGTCAGGTCTCTTCTGATCGTAGACTCTGAAGTATCCAGAAGTTCTGTCAGCTCTGTTACAGTCACTGTTTTTTTTCGTTTACGATCTTAAGAATTTCGCGAAACCGCTCTTCTGCCAGCATTTTCCTCATCCTTTCTTTCATTTTCAATCATTTTCGTTTCCTTTATCCTTATAATATAATCATTTTCAATCAAAATCAATCACATTAATTCAAAAAAATATCCAAATCTGATCACTCTGATTTGGATACTTTTACTAAATACTCTATATGTGACTCCTCCGGTACTGCTGTTTCCACTTGTCTGTCAGCTGCTCTGACATCTCCATCTGGATTCCTTCCCGGATTTCTTTCATCTCGCTGCGCAGCTCTGTATTGATCTCCGCATAGGTGTCATTTTTCGTAAGAAGGATATGATATTCCTCCATCGACATATACTTATAAGACGCATACAAATACGGCTTTAACAACTTTGGATCTTCGCAGATCTGATACGCCCTGTCATACATCCGTGCCGCCTGCTGATAGAGGAACATTCTTCCATAGGCAGACCCCAGACTTGCATAGATCTTTCCATAAAACTTGGGATCTGTATTCTCATCCTCCCCTTCATTTAAGATTGCCTGATACACAAGGATCGCTTCTTCCACTTCTCCACTTTCCAGAAGATTGTCTCCTTTGTATTTCTGCCGCTCAATGTCCTTCTGGTTTTTGAGCCGCTCCAGAACATTCTGGATTCGGATCATCTCCGCTTCCTTGTAGATTCCGGAACTCTTCAAAATCGTGAGTACAAATTTTTCCACACTTCCCCGCATCCGGATCACATCCCGAAGCTGGTCTGCAAGCTCCCTTTTCCCGATGTCCTCTTCCAGCCATCCGCACAGCTGCTCGTTCATAATCGTATAATCGATCAGGTAGAGATTATTGCAGAGATAATAGCACAGCTCTTCCATTGTAAATATCTTACAGTGGATCCTCGTAATTTCATACGGATGGGCCGCATGCTGATCATGACATAGAATTAAACTTCCCATCATTTCCTCCTAAATGTATAATCTTCTCTTCCTGAAAATCGGTCGGCGGGAAAAACTCTCCGAATCCTACATCCCGCACCGTGATCTTACATGTTTTTTCATCTAAAAATAACGTCTCGATCTGAAGCCGCATGGAATACTCGCCTCTCTTGGGAAGCCTTCCAAGCGGGATCACCTCCGTCTTTAACGTACCCTGTACCAGAGACTCAATATGAAGCTCGATATCTTCTGTATCCTCTAAAAGCACTTCCCACTGATTGTTGGATTCATACCAGTGCGATCCCCAGGATACGATCGGATACCACATCTCCTGTCCATTCACCCGCATATTCACAGTGATCTGATCTGTCAGCTTGTCTTCGGAAAGATAAACCGGATCCTCAATGTGCATAAACATCTTGCGGTATGCGGTATAACAGGCACCCTTGCTGTACAGATTGTTTCCGATAAACGCCCTTCTTCCATTGCACAGGACTCTCAGAGAAGTCGGATACCAGTTATTCTCAAATCCCTCTCCGGTCAGAAAGACCGAAGATACGATCCGCTTGTCAAACACGCCTTCAATAAACCGGCAGAATCTCATATCCGCATCTTTTGCCTTGTCCGCATTGAGCACCGGATACACGGCTGCCAGTTCTTTTATATGTGCACTTGCCACTTCGTCCACTGTCACAAAAATCGTCTTTCCGCCTCCAAGCCCCGGCTTCAGCCTTCTGAGCATATACGCTTTAATCTCATTTCTGTCACAGCAAAACAACGCCGCCTCATACTGCCAGAGTTCTTTTGGCTGATAAAACAGATAATTGCAGAAACTCTCTTTGTAATCCTGAATGAAAATATGCCGTTTATCAATATTCATCCGTACTGCGATTCCCCGCAGCATCTGCGCCAGCTCTTCCGTCAGCTCCGGAACGCTGAACACGATCCCGTTGATCTTGGGAAACGACTGAAGCGACAGTTCGATAAATTTAGCAAGCAGCCACACTGCTTCATAGGATTCTTCTCCAAATTCAATTTTTCCCCTGCCAGGCTTTTATCCAGTAACCGGTTTACGGTGAATCCTTCTTTCAAGCTGGCCAGACGTTTTGCTTCTTTTCCGTATGCCCAGGTATCACGCAGCTTTCCGATGACCAGAGGGATCTGGTAATTATCCGCATCTACTTCCATCGTCTCCGGCTCTGCCATTTCTTCATTATAAAAACTGATCTGACAGGTCTTTTCATTGATCTCGTAACCTATAATATTGCCTTGTCCCATAGGAGTCAGCCTCCTTAATACTGTTCAAACATATGCGCGGCGATTGCATCTTCCTGTGCATATGCTTTCATCTTTTCTTCTTTTTCACTGCCCTCTGAAAGTAAAATATCATTCAGTCGTCCATATCGCCCGGATTCTCCAAACACAGCATCCTTCATGCAGCACTCTTTATCACTTCGGTAAGTGTTGCCATCAATGGTCTCCTTGAAATAATATTTCAACCGCTCGTTGGAGAACAGCACAAATTTCTTCACATAGAGATTCTCATACATCGGCGTAAGCACCTCTGTAGCATAATCTACCGCCTCTGAATTTTCTTTCTGAAGCTGATAGTAGAGCATTACACGGCTTCCCTTCTGCCCTTTGTACTCAATCAGCGTCTTATCCCAAAGCTGCAGCTCAATGAGCCATTCCTTTTCGTATGCCAGAAAGAACGGAAAATAAATCTGCTTGCCGCACAGCTCCTGTAAGAATTTTTTCAGAGTCTTACGCACAGTCGTCGTATATTCTCTGGTGGAATAATATTTTAATACGGCGATCTTGCAGATGTCGATCGTTTCTTCACCCTTTTCATATTCCTTACAGATGATATCAATAATACTTCTGCTCATCCTGCGCTCTTCCACTACATATTCTCTGGACATATACGCCAGATATGCCTGCTGCAGTCTGAAATAAGCTCCCTCTTCATAATATTCTTCAAAGATCGGAACCTCTCCGAACAACTCTTCCGAGAACAACATCTGTGTGATGATCCTCTCCGCCAGCTTCTGAGTGTGTACCTCATACTCTCTTGCTTCTCTCCAGAGCAGTTTCATGTCTGTAGTCGCTCCGCAGTAGTAATTCGCAAGATACGTCAGGATCACTCTGTCAAACTGCTTTCTTTTAAACATCTCAAAACACACGTAGGTAAGGAAATCATCACATTCATAATTGTTTTCACGGATCGTACGGCTGCACAATCCCATGATCTCTTCTTCCCCGTAATTTTCAATGCCATACTTGCGCACAGTCTCAAGAGAAAGCTCTTCTACCTTCTCCTCCTGACGGTTCTGCTTCAGACTGTTCATATACCGCTTGCAGATATCCATGTAACGAAGCTCATAGAACAGGCGCTTGCTTTCATATGGAATAGAATCTGTATAATGTCTTCCATCCTTACTTTCCCATACAAGCCGGTCTGTCTTTGCATACAAAAATACCCTTGCCCCTTTGTCCGTATACGGCGCCTTCTGCGTGATCGTTCCATCCTCTGCGATCACATGAATAAATTTCATATTCGGTACCTTTGTTGTGATCTCATAAGCATGGCAGATATCATACAGTGCTTTGATCTGCTCTGCTTCCATAGAATCTTCTGTCAGAAAACGCTTGTATATAATGCGGAGCATGGGATCAATATTTCTGCGCTCCAGCTGATTCCACGCAAACGCTTCCATCTCATCTCTGTAATGCGCATAAATCTCACTGGATTCATCCTCATAAGTGATCAGGTTTGAATACAAAAGCGCCCGTTTATGGAAATCCAGATTATTTCCATGCATAAAGTAAAGATACACGGAACGCGGCAGTGCTTTATTGACTCTGCCAGGCTGGATCGCAGCCATATAAAACTCGTACAGCTGTGCAATCTTTAATTCCGACTCCACTGCTTTTTCATACCATTTAAAAAGCAGTTTTCCATGCAGCTTCCCTTGATCAGAAGTGTACAGATTGCAGTCAGGATCATGGACTCTTCATACATCCCGTAGGAAAGCACCAGAGTCTCATAAAGATAGCGGTCAAAGCTTTTCAGCTGACTTGCCAGATTGGCTGTATATAATGCCAGTTCCTTTGTCATCAGTTTGTGTTTGGCTGCAAAATACAACACCCGCACTTCAAAGATGCCCAGTTTTTTCAAGGAAGAACTCTTCTCACGGAAACACCGGAAGGCTTCCAGATAGAACCAGATACTGCGTGTCTTTTCCTCATAGAAGTGATGCTCCAAAGCTCTGAGACGTTCACTGATGATCTTGTACTCAGAGTCTACATTCACCAGCATGCAGAGGATCTTCCAGCTATCGGGATGCTTCATATAGGATTTTGAAAGCTCTTCTGCCACTCTGCGTGTCCCGATCGAATCATTGGAAAGCAGCGTGGTCAGATACAAATAATAGGAACTGATCTCTACATTTTTTCCGATTGCAAACCGGTTGTAATTGTAAGATTCCAGAATCCATTTTGCCTCTTCAAACCGTTTGCCCAAAAGACAGATATGTGCATGTACCAGAAGATACATCTCATTGTCCTCATCCAGACTCCGCAAATGCTCGATCTTCTTTAAGGACTCCTCGCACCAGGTGTTCATATCCAGCTTGCCGCTCTCATAAACAAGACAGCGCTTTAAAATACTTGCAAACTCTTTATCCCGCTCCCGTCTCTCTTCATCTCTGCAGACATCCTTCTCTACCACGATCTCATAGGTCAGTATCTCATACGGGGACTCCAGGATGATCTGCCCGAAGTTGCTTCCCCGATGGAGCTTTGTATAGTCGATGATATATTCCAGCCGATACGCATTCCCGATGAACTCCTCCGTAGTAACCTTGGTATGCTCCACACTTAAAAATTCACCTTCGGTACGTACATCAATGGTCAGATATCCCCACGTATTCTTCTTGATCGTAAAGGTATCTTTTCTGGATTCCTGAAGAGAAATAAATGCTCTGCTCTCCTCTTCCAGCGTCAGAAAAATCTTCTCTTTCTGCTTGCAGCCCACCAAAAACTCTTCCAACGCCTGCTGATCCAGCTCCCATTTTCTCATATTGTCATACAATGCCTGAATCCGCTTATCCTCATACTTCAGGATCTCATAAAAATCTCTGGAACGGAACAGCTTTTCTGCCTCCGCCGGATCCCGAAAAGACAGCTTCTTAAAATCTTCCAGACTCTGTACTTTTCCATAAGTTGTCATTACAAACGGCTTTTCAATAATGGCAGTAAATGCCACCTCATACTCTCCGCCATTGCACACAATGGTAAATTTTCCGTGTTCCACATGTCCCGGAACCAGACCGGATCCGTCATATGTATAAGAGATGTTCACCGGATTCCCATCAAATCCCTGCTCCTCACAGCGTACCCGAAAAGACGATGGATAAACCAGTCCACGGATTGTCCCCTCTCCCTGATTCTGGAGAGAAAAGCTTCCTTTGTACATCTCGCCTTCTCCGACACGCATGATGATCCGCGTCTCCGGGAAAATAATCTCCGGCTGTGGAATATGAAAATCTCCTTTTGAAAGGCGTTTAATTTTATTCTTCAAATTCGTCACCTGCTCATTCTTCTTACGTTGCATTTTTTTGTAAACACACTATAATAAAGTATTATAACATCAACACTGTATTTCTTGCAACGGTGGAATCAAAGAATTTAAAAGGGGATTGTATACATGAATACAAAACTGGAATTTCACGGAAGTGATATTGAAAAAGTGTGCGAACACTACGGATTAAAAAAGATGATATTGTCAATTTTGGTGCTAACGTAAATCCGCTCGGACTTTCCGAACAGGTAAAAAAAGCTACTTGCAGCTCATCTGGATCTGCTCTCTTCCTACCCGGATCGGAGCTATACCAGTCTTAGAAACATACTCTCCACATACTGTCAGATTCCTGCAGACTTTATCCTGCCGGGCAATGGTTCCAGTGAACTGATTTCCCTGCTGATTGAAGAGCGCCGTCCAAAGCATACGATGATCCTTGGACCCACTTATTCCGAATACTCCAGAGAACTTGGATTTTCAGACAGCACGATCGACTGCTTTTATCTGAAACCAGAACAGGATTTCCAATTGTCTGTAGAGGAACTGTGTCTGGCGCTGGCTAAAAAGCAGATTGATTTTCTTATTTTATGCAATCCGAACAATCCGACTTCTTCCGCAATTTTTCATCCGGAGCTGATAAAGCTGCTGGAGTTTTGTCAGGATCACAACATCTTTGTGATGATCGATGAAACGTACGTGGAGTTTGCACCTGATGTAGATGCCGTCACCGCAGTTCCTTTGACCCAAAATTTCCAGAATCTGATGGTACTGCGTGGTGTTTCCAAATTTTTTGCCGCTCCTGGTATGCGGTTCGGGTACGGTATCACCGGAAATGCTGAATTTCTCAAAAAATTGAAGAGCAAACAGATTCCATGGTCATTAAACAGCCTTGGCGCATTCGCCGGCGAACTTTTGTTTCAGGACAAAGATTATATAAAAAAGACACGCAATTTGATACTTTCCGAACGTGAATACATGTATACAAAATTGCGTGAACTTCCTTTTTTCTATGTCTATCCGGCTTATGCCAACTTTTTGCTGGTACAGATCCAAAAAGTTGGACTGACTTCATCTGACGTATTTGAAGCCTGTATCCGGGAAGGACTTATGATCCGGGACTGTTCTTCCTTCACCGGATTAGAGGGAGAATTTGTCCGCTTCTGCATCATGGATCCAGAAGATAATCGAAGACTACTGACAGTGTTTCAAAAAATTTCACAATCAGCCCGAAAACAAGTATGATTTATATACAGAGAACTTCCACCATGAAAGAAAGCAACATTCTATGTCAACAAAACATGAAATGTTGCTTTTTCTTGTATATCAATTCACTCTTTCCAGTATTTTTCTAAATATTGATTTGCATCCGTATCTGAGAGCTTAAACTTCTCCTTCAATCGAAGCAAAACATGTTCTTTCGTTTCTCCCATCTCCTGTAGAATCTCAATACATTCCTGAATCCTGCCCTTTTCTCTACCTTTTACTTCCCCTTCTTTCACCCCTTGCCTATATCCCGTCTCTTTATAGATTCTTGAAAAGAACTGGTGATCCCGGATCTGCTTTTCTCTTGCCTCATACTCTAACCGTGCCCTCTCATCTGCACTCAGATGCACCAGACTCTCATAGGCCTTCTCAATATAAGGGTCTTTCTCTGCTGCCATTTTGAATTCCTCCTCTGTCTCTGCATTGATAAATTGCATCCAACTTAGCAGTTCTGTCTCCGGATACTGGTGCTTTGCCAGCTTCGGCAATTCCAATACATGCAATTCCAGCTTGTCACTGTACTTGATATGCCGGCTGTCCTCCCATAAGTGAAACCGGGAATAGAATGCATCCGTATCTTCGAATATTTCAAAGTCCAGAATCCCGATATGGATACATTTTTCCAGCACATCATATCCTTCGCCTTCATGAATCTGTTCCGTAAACATTTTTGACAGATAAAATAAAGTTCTCTCTGCCCAGTACTCGTACGCTGCCACCTGCATCTCCACATCGACCTGACCGCTGTTTTTCAATTGGATCCGAACATCCAAAATTCCAAGCTTGTCTTCCTTATACTGTTTCTCAAGACTGGTGGGCAACAGTGTTGTCTCTTCGATTTCCTCATAGGGAATCCCCGTAACTGCCGACAAAAATGCCTGTCGGATTTGTGCATCTGCCATCAACTGTTTGAAACAAAAAGTCATTTTTCGGTCTCATCAGAAACTGCGTTGTCTTCTCTTTTTCCATTCACATTCCTCCTGTTTTCCGAATGAATTTACCGGGAAACAGGACTTTTCATAACTAATTCTTTCGATTAATTTTTCGATGATAGACCTCGTTCCGGTTTTCCATTCGCTTTTTCTTGCTTCTTTACTGGGAAAATCCGAAATGCCAGCTGTTGCCGGTTCAGATATAACTGAAAGGGATTCCTTTCAGAGATGTTTCCAGTATACAAGTTTCTTTCAGCAAAAGCAATGAACGAAATCTAAAAACTTGTCACAGTCACTTCATTTTCTCTTTATAAACATAATCTGTTTTTTATCTATGGAAAACATTTTATCACATTCCACTGCAGCTTTTTCCAGGCGTTTAATCCTTGTTTTACTTTTTTTCTGCATTGTCCATACAAACGATACATCTGTTCTCCATCGCGGATATCACAGCCTTTATAGAACATAGTGCGCATCATCGTGTCATACATCCAGTTTAGATCGGCCTCTTCCAGTTCCGGAAGAGATTTTTTCACCGCTTCTTTTCCTTGCATTGAAAATGGATCTTCCCCGGATGGATGCAGAAACTCTGCAACCTCGTACAGGCTCTGATAAACAAACCGAATCCTTGCATCGATTGATCCCGTTCGGCACCGTTTTCGTTTCCGCACAGTCCGTATCCACGCCTGCAATATTATCAGCGCGAACATCAGAAGTATAACGCCGATCACCTTCAAACACTGGAAGAGCGCCTTTCGGATCTGCTGCCACGTATCCGATGATGCTCTTGCCCTCTCCACATTTTCCAACGCAGAAGCTGCACCTGTATGATCCTCGACCTTCCAGCCGGTATCCTCCTGCCAGACTTCACACCAGGCATGGCCCATGCTGCCCTCAACTTCTGCCACATATTGCCCATTTTCCTGCTGTGAAAATGCAGATGCCGGAATGGCATAACCTTCTGCAAATCTGGCCGGAATCCCCAGCATTCGATACATCAAGGTTGCAGCCGTTGCAAAATGCACACAAAATCCTTTGTGGTTTTCAAACAAAAAATACTCCGCAAAATCCTCGCCGGACGGTGTCGATCCCGGATTTACATCATACACAGCCTGACGTTTTAATGTTTCTTCCACGAACCGCTCTGCTTCTTCAAAAGAATCTGCTTCCTGCAGTTCGTTGCACAATTTGCGAAGTTGCTTCAAAGAGGATGGATACTGCAAATATACACTTGCCGGATCCGTCGCACTTCCTTCTCTACAGGATCCCCCGTCATATTCTTTTCCATATTTCTCCGAAACATAAATCGTATCTGTCGGCATTTCCTCCTGCGTCACAGTGAACAACACACCCTTCCTGGGGACAAAGCTGCCCAGCTCCCGCAAATCTTCCATACCGCCGGAAGAATCCATGCCTGTCTCTTCCGGAATCATATTCTGCTCTGTCTGCGGGATTTTTGCCTGTGTTTTTTGTTCCTCTTTTTCTGACTCTTCCTTTTGCTCTTCCTTTTTCGTCTGTGCTTCTTTTCTTGTCTGCCTGTCTGCACTCCATGCATTCCACGTCTCTTCTGCTTTCTGGATTACATGCTCTTTCACATATCGTCTGGTCGTCCGATATACCCCATCTTCTTTTTCTTTCATCGGCTCCATCTGCTCTCCCAGCTGGACCGAACAAAATGCCAGAAATACGAAGCTTATTCCCACAATGCAGACATTCTGCAGAACATTACAAGACATCGATGTAAGCACTGTCACATACAATCCGGCTGCAATCATCTGAAGCCAGCATTCTCTCGGATCCGGGAAATACGTCAAAACCGCCGCATATATCACTGGTACAAGATAGAAAACCGCAGAAATACAAAGCAGGAGCTTCTTTCTTTTTACCAGCATTGTCCCAAGCCAGACACTCCCTAAAAAACCGGTGATCAAAAGTACTGCCATCCACCTCTCTGTCTGATCCTGAGGTAATTTCTGCGTCAATTTCACTCCGGCGGCAGTCTCCCACCAGGACCACAGTGCAAAACCAACGGTAAGAAACTGTAAGATATGAACTTTCCAGCTATGTTGATTCAAATCCTTCTTTTTCTTTTCATACCCCTTCTCCCCATATCACACCTGGATAATCCCGGTATCATTCCATCCCTGAATCCCCTGGCCATCCAGTACAAGAACACTGGAAAATTTCTGTGTTCGAAACACTTCTTCAAACCCGCTTTGCTCTTCCTCTCGTTTCGCTACAGGGACTGCTTCCATCAGCTCCCAGAGCATTTCATAAAACGTCTCCTCATCCTTCACGCGCCATCGCACAACACGGACGTTTTTCTGATCAAACCATGCCACAACGTGCATACAGTGTTCTTCTACCAGAGTCCTGGAAAGTGAAGCACAAATCTCCATCATACGCTCCAGCTTTTTGAAATCTTTCGCTGCATCCGAAAGCCAAAGTCTGATACATACCGCACATCCAAGAGGATGACTGGATTCTTTGACCATCATTTTTCCCGCCTTGGCACTGATCTTCCAGTGGATCATCTGCACCGGATCCGGAATGTGATACTCCCGGATCTGATAGATTTCCGTAGCATCCTGCCCACCCCTTTCATTGGAATAGGTTTCCGGCTCAACCGGAAATTCCCGCGTCCTTCTCCCAATCTCTACCGGCATTGCACAGATCTTCGGCAGGACTGTGAATCGCTCCTTTTCCTGCTGCTTTTTACCCACAGATAAAATTCCGATAAAATCATAGATTCTCACTTCTGTAATCGTCAGCTTCCACTCTCCGCACCTGTCTGGTTCAAATGTATAGTCTGCCTGCTTTTCAGAAAGCCATAAACTGTCTTTTTGTCTGATGCCGGATACTGCATGTTCCATTTCCAGCAGAATCCTGCACTTTCCGATCCAAAGAGAACTTTCCCTGCAAACCTGTATACTGACTTTCATTTGCTGTTCTTTTTCTCCGTAATCCGAGAGCCGCTTTACTCTGGCAGAAAGTCCTCTCCCCGCAAAAATAAGATAAACGATTCCTGCCGCCGGATACAGAAGCACAAAAATCAACAGCCCGCTCAGTGCCGGATAAATATACATCAAAAACAGATATCCCACTGCGCCAAGCACCAGAAGATATGTTATCATCCGTTTTCCCATATACGCTCCTTTTTATCGCTTTTTCAATGATGGTGATTCTACTGCGGACAAAATTTCCTGCAGTACTTCCTTCTGTTTACTTTGCTGATCCTTGCCCTTGTATTTAACAGGATCCGATGCTGTGCAGTCTCCCGAAACACTCCCCTGACATCTGCCGGAACCACATATTCTCTTCCTGCCAGATACGCACCCGCTTTCGCCATCTTTGCAAGTGCCACTGTTCCTCTTGGACTCATCCCCAGCTCCAGCATCTCATGTTCCCTGGTAGCCTGTGCCAGCTGCACCAGATATTCCAGAATCCGCTCATGCATAAAAATCTGTGCAGTCTCCCGCTGTGCTTCCTCAAGTTCTTCCTTTGTCATCACCTGTTGAACGGCATCTGACGTACGGCCATTCTCATTTTTTCGCAGAATCTCCATCTCTTCGCGAATTGTCGGATATCCCATCTTTACACAGACCATAAAACGATCCAACTGAGATTCCGGAAGCAACTGCGTCCCTGCGGAGCCGGACGGATTTTCCGTAGCGATCACCAGAAACGGCGGAGCAATCTTCCTGGTTTTCCCATCCACGGTCACCTGCCCCTCTTCCATCACTTCCAAAAGGGCTGACTGCGTCTTCGGAGACGCCCGGTTGATCTCATCTGCCAGAAGCAGGTTGCAGACCACGGCTCCCGGATGATATACAAACGCATTTCTCTCTTTCTGGTAGATGGTAAATCCGGTCAGGTCTGACGGAAGTACATCCGGTGTAAACTGCACCCTGCGCTTCTGCAGTCCGATCGCTCTAGGAAAAAGCAATCGCCATGGTCGTCTTGCCAAGTCCCGGAATATCCTCCACCAGCACATGCCCACCCGCCAAAAATGCTTTCATCACCGTCTCTGTCACTTCCTGCTTTCCGATCACTGCTCTCTGTACTTCCTGCAGTGCAAAAAGTACCTTCTCTCTCACTTTTTCCACACCTGTTTCCTCCCCTGTCTGATATAGAAAATTATACCATATTTTGCTTTTTCCCTCTTTACTTTTTTTCATTATTTTTAACAAAAAAGTAAGAAACATTCCTCCTGATACGTGCTATAATAAAGAAAACAACAAATGACAATCATGTACTTCAAGAAAGGATGGTCTTTATGGAATTCACAGAAGGATTAAGAAAAGTATTTTTAGCAGGTGTAGGTGCTGTCGCCTCTACTGCAGAAAACGCAAAAGAACTGATCGATGATCTGGTAGAAAAAGGCGAACTGACCGTTGCACAGGGCAGAATGCTCAATGAAGAACTGAAACATACAGCAAAAGAAAAAGTCAAAGAACATATTTCTGTCACCGTTACCAGGAATTATACAGATGCCATGAATTCTGTCGATCAGATGACCGAAGAGGAATTAAACGCTCTGAAAGAAAAGATTGCCCAGACAGAAGAAGCAAGAAAAGAACAGCCTGAAGATCCAGATATTACCTCCGATGAAAGGACACCCGAAGAATCAGAATGAATAAAGAACAAAAAACAATGGATCCTTCCCGGTATCCATCATACACGGAAGAAGATTCAGCCGCCTCCGGCAGGCGGCTGAACGAGATTTTAAAAGTTTTAAAAAAACACCATCTGACCTCGGGTCTGACACCGGTCAAGCTCCGCGAGATTCTGGAAGATCTGGGCCCTACTTATGTCAAGCTGGGGCAGATCATGTCCATGCGTTCCGATATGCTCCCGGAAGTATACTGTCAGGAGCTGACAAGGCTTCGTACCGATGTGATCCCCATGCCATATGAGACTGCAGTCTCAATCATTGAATCCGAATTACAGCGACCTGTCTCTGACATTTTTTCTTCCATCGAACAGACTCCGCTTGGCTCTGCTTCCATTGCACAGGTACATCCCGCACAGCTAAAAGACGGAACAAAGGTTGTTTTAAAGGTACAGCGACCGGCCATCCAAAAGACGATGGAAAATGATATCCGGCTTTTAAAAAAAGCTTCCGGTATTTTAAAACTGACACTGGGAACTAAAAATCTGATCGACTTTCATACGATTTTAGATGAACTCTGGGAGACTACCAGAGAAGAGATTGACTTTGAAAAAGAGGCCGCCAATCTAGATCTGTTTTACGCCAACCAAAAAGAAATCGCCTATACGACCTGCCCCGTGGTGTATCACGAACTGACGACTCCAAGACTTCTTGTCATGGACTATATCGACGGAATCCAGATCGATCATATAGAGGAACTAAAAAGTCTTGGCTACGACATGACTGAAATTGGCGAAAAGACAGCGGAAAACTACTGCAAACAGATTTTGGAGGATGGATTTTTCCATGCGGATCCGCATCCTGGAAATCTCTGGATCAGCAAAGGGCAGATTGCATGGCTGGATCTCGGAATGGCAGGACATCTGTCTTCCAACACCAAGCTGCTGCTTCGCAAAGCGATCACGGCACTTCTTGAGAATGATATTTATTCTCTGAAAAACGTATTACTCGCGTTTGCCGAACCTCAGGAGCGTGTCAACCATGCCCGCCTGTACACGGATATTGATGATATTGTCAGCAAGTATGTTTCCATGGACTTCGGCACCATGCGGCTTGGCGATCTGATCGAACGGCTCCTGCAGCTGGTCAAGGATCACCGGCTTGCAATTACCCCGGATGTCACACTGCTTGCGCGAAGCATGATCACGATCGAAGGAACTTTAAGTGCATGTGCTCCGGATGTAAATCTGTTGCGGATTTTATCTGTACATATGTCCAATCTGCTGATCCATGAGCTGGATGCAAGGCACATTTTAAAACATAAGGGACGCCAGGTTTATACTTCACTGGACAAATCCCTCAACATCCCTGCCCAGCTTTCTGATCTTTTGAACATTACAAAAAACGGGCAGGCACAAGTCAACCTGCAGCTTTCTGATGGCGAGCATTTCCGCCGTGATGTTTATTCCATTACAAACCGGGTGCTTTTGACGATTCTTTCTGCTGCCCTGTTTATCGGATCAGGTCTTGCCTCGGACATTTACAGCATTCCAAAGTGGTTTGGACTCCCTTGGATCAGTTTCCTCGGATACAGTCTGTCCGCCCTTTTATTGCTGATTGTTCTTATACAGATTTTCCGACGGCGCAAATAAAAAGGAGAAGAACCCCCTCACTTTTTCAGGATTTCTTCTCCTTTTTCCTACATTCTATTTTTCTGAATCAGTCGTTGTCTGTTTTACATTCACACCCTGATCTTCAAAGTCTACTTTTTTCCATTCTTTTTTGTCTACCTTGATGTCAGTCTCTTTGCGCCATGTTTCCACCTGATCTTCATACTGTTTCTGCTTGCGCTCTTCTACGATTTCTTTTTCTTCTGATCTGTTGCCTCACGATCCAGCTTGCTTGTCAGCTTCGCCACATAGATTCCATCGTCTGTCTCAATCAGGCTTGTCACGTCCCCTACATTTTCCAGCGCATCTGCCGCCTTTAAAAGATCTGCGTTCAGTGTGCTGGACTCAGAATCAAATGTCGCCGTCTGCACTTCTTTTTCTGCCGAAGCAGCTGCTGCATTCATGTCCTTGTCCGGATCTGCGCTGACTGTATCCAGAAAGGTCTGTGCCTTTTCTTTTTCTGCCTTCTTTTCATCGTCAGTCATCTGAACAGACTGTCCGGAATCATCCTTCTTCGTATAAGAGAACTGGACATACTCGATCTTCTTTTGTGCTGCATCCTCATCTGAAACATTTTCATCCACGCCCTCTTTCATTGGTGCATCCATCTTCTGCTGAATCGTAGCAAGTTCCAGATATTCTTTGACATATTTTTTATATCCGGACACAACTTCTTTGTCCTCCAATGTGTTGTCTTCCACAAACTCCTCTGCGGCTTTGTCGATCTTCTTCTTTTCTTCGTCTGTCAACTCCACTTTATATTCAGAAGCATGCTGTTTTACAAGATACATATTTTCCAGAGACTCTAAAATACTGTCTTTCATATTCTCCTCATATGTCTTGCCTTCTTCCACTTCCTGGCTCCACATTGTGTCCGCACTCATCCCCATCAGGCCTGCATAAAACGACTCATACTGCGCCTGCTGCATACGCGCATAAAAATTAGCAACACCATACGAAACCTTCTCTGTTCCGACCGTTACTACTGTAGCATCATTATCAGGGGCAGCACTGCATCCTGTTATCGTAACCGCCGCTAAAATACCGGCAACTGCGGTGATCACACCTCTTTTTTTCAATCCAACCATAAATTCCTCCTCTAATTGTACCTAATTATTTCATTATAACGTCTTTTTTCTCCTCTAACAAGCTCTTTATATCATTTAAGAGCTTTTTCACAAGTTCCAGAACCGTTTCATCCTTTTCCTTTTTATTTCTACCCTTTTTATAATAGACAAAATACGGCACTGCCTCCGCCTTAAACACCAGATTTCCCCGGTAGCTCTGAATCAACGGAGGAATTTTCTGCGGATTGACCTTCGCTTTTTCATACATGGTAAACCGGAATTCTTCTCCTTTTTGTTCCACTGCCGTCACATAAGCTGAATGTGCAAGCGCTTTAAGACCTGCGATCTGAAGAAGCTGCTGTACCTTTCTTGGTACATCCCCGAACCGGTCGATAAGCTCCTCCAGCATATCATCCATCTCTTCCTCATCTTCAATTCCCGCGATCCGCTTGTAAATATCCAGCTTCTGATATTCGTTCGGAATATAGGAATTCGGGATATACGCATCCACATTCAGATCCATCACGGTCGTATAGATTTCCTCCTCGGTTCCGCCTTTTAACTGTTTTACCGCTTCATTGAGCATCTTGCAGTACAGATCATATCCGACAGCCTCCATATGCCCATGCTGTTCTGCACCCAGAAGATTTCCTGCCCCACGAATTTCCAGATCCCGCATCGCAATTTTAAATCCGGAACCAAGATCTGTAAACTCCCGGATTGCCGCCAGTCTTTTTTCCGCCACTTCCTTTAGCAGCTTGTCTCTTCGGTACAGGAGAAATGCATACGCCATCCGATTGGATCTTCCCACACGCCCCCGCAGCTGGTACATTTGAGAAAGTCCCAGACGATCTGCATCATGGATGATCATCGTATTGGCATTGGAAATATCCAGTCCGGTCTCAATAATCGTTGTTGACACCAGCACATCAATGTCTCCGTTGATGAAATCATACATGATATTTTCCAGCTCATGCTCCGCCATCTGCCCGTGAGCAAACGCCACTGTCGCGTCCGGAACAAGTTTCTGCACATGATCTGCAATTTCCGCAATATCACTTACCCGGTTATATACATAATACACCTGTCCGTCCCGATCCAGTTCTCTTTGAATAGCTTCACGGACCATCTCATCATTGTACTCCATCACATATGTCTGGATCGGCATCCGATCCATCGGCGCCTCTTCCAGCACACTCATATCGCGGATTCCAATCAAACTCATATGCAGTGTCCGCGGAATAGGCGTGGCAGTCAGCGTCAGTACATCCACATTTTCCCGCAGTTTTTTAATCTTCTCTTTGTGTGTCACGCCAAATCGCTGCTCTTCATCTATGATCAAAAGTCCCAGATCCTTAAATTCCACATCCTTTGACAAAACACGATGCGTCCCGATCAGAATATCCACCAGTCCTTTTTTCAGATCTTCTGTTGTCTTCTTCTGTTGGGCAGGCGTCCGAAACCGGCAGAGCAAATCCACACGCACCGGAAATTCTTTCATCCTCTGCACAAACGTGTTGTAATGCTGCTGTGCCAGAATCGTTGTCGGCACCAGATATACCACCTGTTTTCCGTCCTGGATCGCCTTAAATGCAGCCCGGATCGCAATTTCCGTCTTTCCGTATCCAACGTCTCCGCAGATCAGGCGGTCCATGATCTTTTTGCTCTCCATGTCCTGCTTGGTATCGGCGATCGCCTGCAGCTGGTCATCGGTCTCCTCAAACGGGAACATTTCTTCAAATTCCTTCTGCCAGACCGTATCCGGTTCATACTGATATCCATTCTCCTGCTGCCTTGCCGCATACAGCTCCACCAGATCCCTGGCAATCTGTCTGACTGCCCCGCGCACCTGATTCTTTGTTTTCGTCCACTGGTTACTTCCCAGCTTGTTCAGCTTTGGCTTTTTTGCATCTGCTCCTGCATACTTCTGGATCAGATCCAGCTGCGTTGCAAGAATATACAGGCTGCTTCCTCCCGCATAAGAAATTTTCATATAATCTTTGGTGATCTTATCTACTTCAATCTTTTCAATTCCCTGATAGATACCCAGACCATGATTTTCATGTACCACATAATCTCCAACCTTTAATTCGGAGAAACTTTGGATTTTCTGTCCTTCATATAGTTTTCTGCGCTTCTTTTTCTTCTGTCTGCCAAAAATATCTGTTTCAGAGATCACCATGAATTTCAGCATCGGATATTCATATCCCTGTGTCACATGCCCGTATGCCACCATAATTTCCCCCGGCTGCACTTCACGATCCATATCTTCGCTGTAGAAACTGCTCAGATCATAATCCCTCAGATCTTCCGCCAGGCGCTTTGCTCTTGTCCTGGAACCGGACAGCAAGATCACCCGGTACTGATTTCTTTTCAGCCGCTTCAAATCCCTTGTGAGCATCTCAAAACTGTTGTTATACGGATTGACACCCTTCGTCTGAATATAATCTGTTTCCCGGATCTTTAACCCCCTGCATTTTCCTTCCAGCGCGGTAAATGCCACTCCGTAAAACTGATTGATCCGGTTTAAGATTTCCAGCACCGGATATACCGTAAGCTCCTGCGTTTCTTCCAGCCCGGCCTCTTCCCGCTTGCGGACGCTCTCCTGAAATTCCTCTTCAATCTCATTTGCTTTTTCAATCAGCCTCTGCGGCTCATCCAGAAACAGGATCGACTCTTCTGTCGGAAAATACTCCAGAAAAGACTGCTTCTTCTGACTCTGCAGTTCTGCTGCCGGATAAATCTCAATTTCCTGCAGGTTTTCAATCGAACGCTGACTTTCTACGTCAAATGTCCGGATCGAATCTACCTCATCGCCCCAGAGCTCCACACGCACCGAAACCTCTTCTGTAAGCGGAAAAATATCCAGGATCCCGCCGCGCACTGCAAACTGTCCCGGTCCTTCAATCTGTACTTCCCGCGCATACCCAAGGCAGGAAAGTCTCTCCTGAAGCTTAGTAAAATCAACAGTATCTCCGGATGAGATCTGAATCCGCTTCGAAACGATCTCCTCTGCCGGAGAAAGCCCGTCCAGAAAAGCATCCATAGTCGTGATCACTGTAATCTCCTGATTCTTTTGTCTTGTCACCATACTGCGGATCACTTCCATCCGCTGCTTCATCAGATAATTTCCTTTGATATCCGCATGGTAAAACAACAAATCTCTTGCCGGATAATACAATACCCCGGAATCTAAAAAGCGATATTCTTCATATGCCTTCTGCGCTTTTTCTTCACTGGAAAAAACGATGATCTTGTAAGAAAAACCATCGCCAAGCGCATACATCAAATGTGTTTTTTGTGAATTGACACAGCCTGCGATCTGCAGAATCCCCTTTTCTTTCCTTCGCTTCTGTAAAATCTCCTGATATTCTGCAAGTCCCGCAAGCGGTGCGATAAAAGCCTGCATCATTTTATTTTTCCTTCTTTTTCCGATTATACTCGTTCATTGCAGCCTCGATATTGCCTGTCACAATCTCCTTCACTGCACAAACTGCATGTTCATATCCCTCTTCCATCTGTTCCTGTTCTTCTTTTGAAAAATGTCCCAGCACATAATCAGCCAGATCCCATTTCGGCGGTTTTTCTCCCACACCTACTTTAATACGGGGAAATACCTGTCCACCCAAATGGGCAATGATATTTTTGATCCCGTTATGCCCTCCGGCACTTCCTTTCGCCCGAATCCTTATCTGCCCCACTCCCAGGCTGATATCGTCATAAATGACAAGAAGCTCCTGCTCTTCGTCCACTTTATAATAGTCCAGAAGACTTCTGACGCTTTCCCCGCTCAGATTCATATAAGTCTGAGGTTTTGCCAGGATTACCTTCTGCCCCTCAATCATTCCTTTTCCGATATAAGCTCTGTGTTTTTTCGTATCTACATCAATATTATATTTTCGTGCCAGTGCATCTATTACTTCAAATCCGACATTGTGTCTCGTTCCCTCATATTCTGGTGTCGGATTTCCAAGTCCTACAATGATAAACATAGTTGTCCACCTCTTCTTTTTCCAATCTGTCCTTTTAAACTGCGTTACCTATTTTACAGGATTCCCCGGCTTTTGTCACGCAAAAGACGGGAATATTTTCCGGATATGCCTCATAAAATGATAAAAAACAAGGGGGATTATTCTTATGGATTCCAAAACAAAAATCGTTGTCCTTCACACAAAGGAGCTCATCTATACTGCTGTGTTCGCGCTCCTTTGTATTCTTCTGATCGTGCTGCTTTTCGTCATGTTTGGTCCCGGACATACAGACAAAAAGCAAACATCTCACAAACAGTATACACCTGGTACTTACACATCCACCCTCACACTGAACAACACAAATCTGGAAGTGGAAGTATCTGTGGACAGCTCCAGGATCAATTCCATCCGGTTTGCCAACCTGGATGAAACCGTGACTACAATGTTTCCTCTGATCCAGCCTGCGATCGAAGAAATTGCCGACCAGATTTATGACACTCAGTCACTGGACGCCGTGGAATTGTCCGATGACGCGCCTTATACTTCTCAGATCATTCTAAATGCCATCCGGCAGGCCGTAGAAAAAGCCGCAGTCAACAAAACTGCGGCTTCCTGCATATCTTTGATTGTCTTTTACCCTTCCACGATCAGATAGCGTCCACCTGAAAGCGGGAATACTTCAGATGCCTCTTCGAGTTCTTCCGCATCCATATTCTCCACGTCTGCACCGCTCTCCTCAAAATATTCTCTTACTTCATCCAGAGAATCTACTACGACCGCCATACAGTCTTCCAGAAAAGCCTCTGCCTCTTCCATTGTCTCTGCCACCGGCTCGTCAAAAAGCTGCGATTGTTTTTCAGAAACGTAAGCAGACATTCCTCATCGTATTCATTCATGCTCCGTTACCTCCCTTTTTTCTCTTCCCATGCGGATATCAGTTCCAGAAGCTCCTGTGCCGTATCCACGATATACGCTGCGTTCGCTTCCTTTAAGACCTCTCTGCTTCGAAATCCCCAGGAAACGCCTATCGTGCGCATCCCGGCTGCATGTCCGGTCCTGATATCTACCTCGGAGTCTCCGATATAGATGGTCTCTTCAGGAGTCGCTCCCATCTCCCCTGCAATCTGAAGGACTGCTGTCGGATCCGGCTTTCTCGGCACGCCTTCTTTCTGTCCCTGCACTTTAAAAAAGAGATCTTTTCCAAATACAGTTTCCACAACATGAACCGCCTGTCTGTCCGGTTTATTGGAAAGAACAGCGCATCTGATTCCCTGCTCTTTTAATGTACCCAAAAGCTGCACGATTCCTTCATAGGGAGCCACATGATACATACAATTCTCATTGAAGACTCTCCCATATATTTCCATCGCTTCCTCCAGCCTCTCAAAAGCTTCTTCTGACGCGGCACGCAGTGCTTTTTCCAGAAGAACTCTGCTTCCGTTTCCCACAAACATCCGGCACTGCTCTCTTGTAATCTCTGGCAGTCCCATCTCTTTCATGGTCAGATTCACAGAAAATGTAAGAGAATCCAGCGTATCGGTCAGTGTTCCATCCAAGTCAAAAATACAACTCTTATACATCATCGTCTCCATCTCCTCCATCTATTCTACGTGTTTATCATAGTATGAAGTTCTGGAAATTTCAACCGTAAAATCATTTTTATGCAGTTTTCTCTGAAATTTTGTTACTGGAAAGAATAACAGCCTTTAGCCCAACAGATATTGTTTCATTATTTTCAATGCATTTTTTTCCAGCCGGCTCACCTGCGCCTGCGAAATCTGAATCTGTTCTGCCACCTCCATCTGTGTCTTTCCTTCAAAAAATCGAAGCTGGATGATAAAACGTTCCCGTTCATTGAGGCGTTCCATCGCTGCCTCCAGCGACAGCTCTTCTACCCAGTTTTCTTCCCGGTTCTTTTTATCACTCACCTGATCCATGATATACAGCGTATCGCCTCCGTCGCTGTATACCGGTTCATGAAGACTGACCGGCATCTGGATTGCATCCAGTGCAAACACGATATCTTCCTTGGATATCCCGATCTCCTCAGCAATTTCCTGCACCGTAGGCTCTTTGGAATATTTCTTCACAAATCCTTCTTTGGCGTAGATTGCTTTATATGCCGTATCACGCAGAGAACGGCTCACACGGATAGAATTATTGTCCCGCAGATATCGTCTGATCTCACCGATGATCATCGGAACTGCATACGTCGAAAACTTTACCAGCCTTGAGGGGTCAAAATGATCGACTGCTTTCATCAGTCCCACACAGCCGATCTGAAACAGATCATCGGCATTTTCGCTGCTGGATGAAAATCGTTTGATCACACTGAGTACCAGTCTTAAATTCCCCTTGATATACTGTTCTCTTGCTTCTTCGTCCCCCTCCTTGATCCTTGCAAAAAGCTCTTCCTTTTCCTCTTCTTTCAAAAGCGGGAGCTTCGCTGTGTTTACCCCGCATAATTCCACTTTATTTCCTGCCATTTGTGAATCCTCCTGTCCTGTTTCTAATTAAAAGAATTCACCATCTGCAGGCAGTCTATGCGGTTTTACGGAAAATAAAAAAGTTTTACTCCTTGACAAGCTCACGTATCCCTCTATGCCCTCTTCTTCATTTTATTTCTTTTCTGACTCTTTTTCCTGCTTTTTGTTTCTGATTGCCCGCCGAATGGCAAAAATGCCAAATACTGCGATTCCTCCTACTGCCACACCGATCAAACTGCAGAAAATCATAAAAAACACATATGCCGTCATGCCTTTGCCTCCTTCTAATTATTTAGTCTCTCATTTGACAAATCAAAGTCTTAAATCTGACAGTCCCATACAAAGAAAAAGCAATGTGCATTTCTAAATTTCAAAAAGAACTTTCTTTTTATAAAATTTGTTCCTGTTCAATTCTTGCCGCCTCTGCTTTCCAATATTCCATAATATTTCTAACCATTTTGATACATTCTTCCTTTGCAGTCTTCTCATCATAAATCTGGAAATCACTAAATGTATGACCACATGGTACTAGACTTCCTTTCATATCTTTTGCCTCCTATCTTCATTGTACCATTTCACGTATTCAGAATCATTAACAAGCCTCATTTTTTCTCACAAAAAACCACGGATGAGATTTCTCCCATCCGTGATCTTCTCTTTCTCACTATTCCCAACGATCCCATTTATCAGCAAGATTATTGATCTGACTTTCAAATTTTGCTTTGTCTTTATTCGGAATTCCCTCTCGTCTGTAAATAACATCCAAAAGTCTTCTTCCTGCTGCGATAAGACGCTCAAATGCAGCGTCTGCTTTCTTCTGGGATGGCTTCTTGCCTTTCACGGCAATCCGCACACCTTCGTTTAAGATCTCATTCGCAGCCAGATCGACTTCCCCGTTCGGGAATGGCGCCCACGTCGGACATCCAAGCGTCTCTTCTACTTTCTGCGCAAATTCTTCTGTCACAGTGTCTTCGCCATGCACCACAAATACATGCTGAAGCGGTGTCTTAAATCCTTTCAGCCATGCTATCAGACCATTCATATCTGCATGACCACTGATTCCGTGAAGACTTTCAATTCTGGCATGAACCTCGATCGGCTCTCCAAACAGCTTGATATTCTTCTCACCTTCCAGAAGCCGCCTTCCTAATGTCCCGTTTGCCTGATATCCCACAAACAGAATTGTACATTCTTTTCTCCACAAATTGTGTTTCAAATGATGACGGATCCGTCCTGCGTCACACATACCCGATGCAGAAATAATTACTTTCGGCTTTTCGATAAAATTAATCAGTTTCGAATCATCACTTGTAACGGATGTCTTCAACCCCGGAAATACCAGAGGATTGATCCCCTCATCCACCAGTTTGATTGCTTCTTCATCGAAGCATTCCCGCATATTTTTTGTAAACACTTTGGTCGCTTCAATTGCCAGCGGACTATCCAGATATACCTCAAAATCAGAATATTCCGGCAAAAGTCCATGTTCTTTGATCTCCCGGATGAAATACAGCATCTCCTGCGTACGTCCCACTGCAAATGACGGGATCACGACATTACCGCCTGCATCAAAAGTTTCTTTCAAAATTCTCGTAAATTCAGAAACATAATCTATCTTCTCCGAAGAATGTACCCGGTTTCCATAGGTGGATTCCACTACCACATAATCTGCGGTATCCGTACACCTTGGATCTTTGATGATCGGCTGATCCGCATTCCCCACATCTCCTGAAAATACGATCTTCCTGCTAATCTCACCTTCGGTAATCCAGACCTCAATACTTGCCGAACCAAGCAAATGGCCGACATCTGTAAACCGGATTTCCACCCCATCGCAAATATGAAGCCGTTCTCCATATCCACATGGAACGAAAAGATTGATCGCAGCCTCTGCATCTGCCATCACGTAAAGCGGCTCAAACTCCGGCACTCCGGCACGTCTTCCCTTCCGGTTGCGCCATTCAGCTTCAAATTCCTGAATATGCGCGCTGTCACGAAGCATAATGTTACATAAATCCGCTGTGGCAAATGTGGTCAATATCTGCCCTTTAAATCCATTCTTGCACAAAAGGGGCAAAAGACCTGAATGATCGATGTGTGCATGTGTCAAAAATACATAGTCCACTTCTCCCGCTGCAATGGGAAGTCCCGGGTTTTCATACAGGTCCGGTCCCTGCTCCATACCACAGTCAATTAAAATATTTTTCCCCGCTGCCTGCAGCAAATGACAACTTCCGGTCACCTCATGGGCTGCTCCTATAAATGTAAGTTTCATATAGCTTCACCACCCTTTTTTCTCATTATAACACCTTTTTTACGGAGTGAAAGCACTTTTTGAGGATTCTTCTAATTTATTCATAACGCACGATTTCCCGCTTCAATCTCTGCATGATCTTTTTCTCCAGACGGGAAATGTATGACTGTGAAATTCCCAGTAAATCTGCTACTTCTTTCTGAGTTTTTTCGATTCCATCAGGATTATCCAGACCAAAACGCATCTTGACAATCAGCTTTTCTCTGCTGGACAACTGGTTGATGGCACGCACCAGAAGCTTTCTCTCCGCTTCCGTTTCCAGATCCCGATAGATGGTATCCTCCTCTGTTCCGAGGATATCAGACAACAGCAGTTCATTGCCGTCCCAATCCACGTTTAAAGGCTCATCAATGGAAACTTCCATTTTAGTCTTACTGTTTCTTCGCAGATACATCAGGATTTCATTTTCAATACATCGGGATGCATAGGTCGCAAGCTTGATCTTTTTGGTTGGATTGAATGTGTTGATTGCTTTGATCAGACCGATTGTTCCGATCGAGATCAGATCTTCTACTCCCACTCCGGTATTATCAAATTTTTTTGCTATGTACACGACCAGACGCAAATTGTGCTCAATTAACATTTTTTTTGCTTCCTGATCATATTCTGATCCGAGTCTTCTGATCACCTCTGTTTCTCGTTCTGTCTCCAACGGAGGCGGCAGCACTTCAGACCCCCCGATGTAATGAACCTCTTTCTGATTCGGAAACAGCAGCCCTTTCAGACTGGGTACTACTTTTAATTTAAACTGCTGCGGCATTGCTACTTTTACAACCATTTTTTCTTCCTCCTAATATTTCAGGGTTGATGATCATTTGATACATCCCTTGTTCTGATATCTGTTCTTCACATATCCCGACCAGCGGACGATAAATCCACTGTTTTTTCTGTACAATATACATTTTCTCTAATTCAAATACCGGCATGACACCACTTTTTCCTACTGTCCGATATGGAATCAGATGAAACCCTTTCAAGTTTTCCTTTTCTCCGGTCAGCTTTTCTATTGTGCTTTGCTCTAAAATACATACCGGCTTTTCACTCAGCGGATCTTTCAACACATTTCCGGTATCCCAAAGCCCGCGTATCTCACAGCAGCTTCCTTCCTGATACAAGATGATCCGGCAAATCTTGAGTTCCTCCTTCTGAAGCCGGCACAAAAACTCCCAGATCGCGCGGATTGTGTAATAGCAGCCAATCACAACAGCAAAATAGAGACTTGTGTATTTCACATAGGGTTTTAACATTCCCAGAATCCCGCCAATCAAAACGGAAACAAAATACAATAAAATATAACACTTTAAAAATTCCGAAAAGCTGCGAATTTTAAGACCGCATACCACCATCCCGCTGCTGACAAGCATATGAAGCACTGCCATTGTGATTCCCACGGGCAGCCGCAAAATTACCACCAGACAGGAAAGTCCTGATCCGACCAGACCGCCTGCAATCACTCTTTTCGTACTGCCCGGCATCTTCATCAAGGCTTTTACAGAAAACAGGATAAGGACGTCCATCATAAAATTCACCAAAAACATGACATCTATGTATACTTCATAGTACATGTTCCACCCTCTTTCTCGTTGGTACTAAATCGATTTGGCACTCAAACAAGATTTATTATAATCAGAATCATTTTGAAAATTTGTCAGAAACTGACAGAGAAACAGACTTTATTTCGACAACAATCGTGTAGAAAAAGGAAAAAGGACAGGTCTCTTGTACGAAACCTGTACCCAAACTG
>ENA-OQJB01000133-OQJB01000133.1-human-gut-metagenome-genome-assembly--contig:-NODE-133-length-45971-cov-13.300912_pt1 | contig 45971 bp, 53 predicted proteins | sample MGYA00242599_ERZ504765 | MGnify/ENA primary metagenome ERZ504765 (study PRJEB26092, sample SAMD00036354) | human gut metagenome | host: Homo sapiens | study: EMG produced TPA metagenomics assembly of...
AGGCACAAAGCCGCAGTTGGCGCACTTGGCGGCGGGCCGGGGCTTGCCGCACTCCGAACAGAATTTGCCGCTGTTCTTTGCACCGCAGCTGCACACCCAGACAGCCGGGGCTTCGGGTCGGGGCTTGCCGCATTCGGCACAGAACTTGCCCGTGTTGCCGGTGTGGCCGCAGCTGCAGGTCCAGCCAGCGGCCGGTGCGGCCTGAGGCTGCGCGGCGGTCTGCTGGCCGCCCATCTGGTAGAGATCCCGGGCGTTGACACCGCCCGCTGCAGCAGCCTGGTTCATCCCCATAAAAGCCATGGCGGGGCCGGCGGCGGTGTTGGAGGCGGCAGCCTGCATGGCGGAGGCCTGCGCGCCCACCAGATGCGCGGCGGCGCGGGTGGGGTCCATAAAGGCTGCACTGCGCTGCAGCTCCTTGATCATCTGCTCGTCCTCTTCGCTGGCCTTGACACCGGAAACGCCCAGAGAGACGATCTCGATGCCGCGCAGCCTGCTCCACTTGGCGCTCAGCTCCTGATTCAGGGCCTCGGCCAGCTCGGCGGTGTGGCCGGGCAGGGCGGAGTAGCGGATGCCCTGCTCGCTGATCCGGGCAAAGGCGGGCTGCAGGGCGGTCATCAGCTCGGTCTTGAGCTGGCCGTCCAGCGCATCGCGGGTGTAGGCGTTTTCCACATTGCCGCAGACATTGGTGTAAAACAGGATGGGGTTGACCACCCGGTAGCTGTACTCGCCGAAGCACCGGATGCCGATGTCAATGTCGATGCCGGCGCGCTGGTCCACCACCCGGAAAGGCACCGGGTTGGGGGTGCCGTACTTGTTGCCGGTGAGCTCCCGGGTATTGATATAGTAGATGCGCTGGTCGGAACCGGTCTGCCCGCCAAAGCTGAACCGCTTGCCCAGCTCGGCAAACACGCTGTCGATGTTCTTCAGCCCGCCGCTGAGCAGGGAGGGCTGGGTGCCGGTGCTGTAGGTGTACTCGCCGGGCTCGGCACAGAGGTCCACCACCTTGCCCTGCTCCACGATCAGCACGCACTGGCCGTCGGCCACGGCAATCACAGAGCCATCCGAGATGACTCAATGTTTGGCCCTTGTTGAGCAGTGCACATGCCTCAGCAATGTTCTCGGCCAAGGTCTGGCGATCCTCTATGCCGGTCATCCATTGTTTGCCGTTCACGATAGACGGGATATTCGAGACGTAGGCACCATATCCGGTGACCAGAGGCCATTGCGAGTCCTTGGTCTTATCGGTTTTATCCGTGGCGGTGGAGTCGTCCTGGGTATCTGCGGAATCGGTGGAATCGGCCGAATCGTCTTTTTCGGGAGACTTGATGGGGTCAGGAACATCGCTGCGGCTCAGATCTTTCTTGCCGGTGATGTTGCCGACTATGCCGGAAATAGTGATTTGAGGATTGATATCAGCAGCGGATCCGGTATATCCAAGATCGTCCAGTTCCGTGACGACTTCCGAGGCGATGTAGTCATTCATGGCGATGATGCCATCAATGCGGGTGGGAGAGGCATGTTCGTCGGCTTGGGCCAAGCGCGCGTCGAGTACCTTTGCGGTGGATCCTTCCTTGGACGCGTCGTAGGCCACGGATTGCCAATCATCCTCGGTGGAGTTGCCGTTCAATGTACCTGAAGGACTTTCCACAACGCCTTTTTGGTAGTAGGCGCCCAGCACCTGCCAGATGCCGCGGAACGCTTCTTGGACAAAGGTGGAGTCGCTGGCCTCGCCTGACTCATCCACAGCGGTATACGGCATCAGCACTTCGATGTACTTGGGATTGTCTTTACTGGCCTTGCTGAGTTCAAGCTTGGATACGATTTTTTCGGCCTGCAGCTTGCCGATGGCCTGCGCATCCGAGAACCTGACGAAGGCGTCTGGTTTGTAGCCTTTGATGCTGTTGCCCATGAGCACCACATGCATGCCGGACTCTTTAGCCAGTTTCAGCGACGACACCAGTCGATCCACCGCTTCAGCTTGGGCCGCGTTCTTGGAATCACCGGCCGTTTTGGATGCGTCGGATGACGAATCATCGGTGGAATCAGAACCCGTAGATGAATCCGACGAGTCTGACGAATTGGACGAGTCAGACGAATCCGTGGAATCGCTGCCTTCAGCGGTGTCGGCGGTGCTGAGCTCCTGGCTGACATAGTCCCCGTACTGGCGGGTGGAGGCATCGGCCTCGACTACCGGTGCCACCAGCAGGGTGATGTTGTCGGGGGAGATGACGATGCCGGCATCATCGGTGGTGTTGCTGCCGGAAAGATGATTGACCACATAGTCCTGGATGGCGCGGCTCTGCTTGTCCAGGGAATCGGAAGTCGTGTGGGAAATATCGCCCTTCTTGAATCCGGCGGAGGTCAGGGCCTTGGTGAGATTCGGCGTCAGCTTTGCCCACTTGTTCAACGGGGTCTGCTGGTTCAGCGTGATGCCGTCGGAAGGAGTGAACATGGCCACGACTCCCGGGGCGGACGAAGTGACCGTGGTCCGATCGTCCGCCGTGTCCTGCGAATTCGCGTCGGTGGTGCACGCGGTCAGCGATATTGCCATCGCGCAAGCGGCAACGATGGCGGTAAGAACGGCGGCTGGGCGGCGTGTGAACACCATAAGCGGGCAAAACCTCCTTGGGGCGAGTAGCACTGGTTCACGATTCTAGTAGGGCGGAGTAGAAAAAAGTCCCGGATATGTGGAGGAATCACCACATATCCGGGAACAATCAGGGTTGATGTGTCGAAAAACCGCTCGACTTACTTGGCCAGAGCCTTCTGCAGGTTCTCGTCCAGCGCGTTCATGAAGCCTTCGGTATCGAGCCACGGCTCGTCCGGGCCGATGAGCATGGCCAGATCCTTGGTCATCTGACCGCCTTCAACGGTGTCGACGATGACCTTTTCCAGCGTTTCGGCGAAATGACGGACCTCGGGAGTGTTGTCCAGGTCGGCACGGTGCTTGAGACCGCCGGTCCAAGCGAAGATGGAGGCAATCGGGTTGGTGGAGGTCTTCTCGCCCTTGAGCCAACGGCGGTAATGGCGAGTCACGGTACCGTGGGCGGCCTCGGCCTCGACGGTCTGGCCGTCCGGGGTCATCAGCACGGAAGTCATGAGGCCCAGCGATCCGAAGCCCTGTGCCACGGAATCGGACTGCACATCGCCATCGTAGTTCTTGCAGGCCCAGATGTAGCCGCCATGCCACTTCAGGGAGCTGGCCACCATATCGTCAATCAGACGGTGCTCATAGGTCAAACCGGCGGCCTCGTACTTGTCCTTGTACTCGGTCTCGAACACTTCGGCGAAGGTGTCCTTGAACTGGCCGTCGTAGGCCTTCAAAATCGTGTTTTTGGTGGACAGGTACACGGGGTAGTGGCGCATCAGACCGTAGTTGAAGCAGGCGCGGGCAAAGCCGCGAATGGAATCGTTAACGTTGTACTGTACCTGGGCCACGCCGCCGTCTTCGCCGTAGTTGTGCACCACGTGCTGAATCGGTTCGCTGCCATCGTCCGGGGTGAAGGTCACGGTAAGCTGGCCGGCGCCCGGTACCTTGAAATCGGTGGCCTTGTACTGGTCGCCGAAGGCGTGGCGGGCCACGACGATCGGCTTGGTCCAGCCGGGCACCAGACGTGGCACGTTGCTCATCACAATCGGCTCGCGGAAGATGGTGCCGCCCAGAATGTTGCGGATGGTGCCGTTGGGGGACTTCCACATCTTTTTGAGGCCGAATTCCTTGACTCGTGCCTCATCGGGGGTGATGGTCGCGCACTTGACGCCGACATGATGCTTCTGAATGGCGTGGGCGGCATCGATGGTCACCTGATCATCGGTTTCGTCACGGTGCTCGATACCCAGATCGTAGTAGTCGAGGTTCACGTCGAGGTACGGCAGAATCAGACGATCCTTGATGTCCTTCCAGATCACGCGGGTCATCTCGTCGCCGTCGAGTTCGACAACGGTGCCTTCGACCTTGATTTTGGCCATGCTTCCTCCTGATAGATGATGTGAAGATGGTTTTAGTCTTAGCGCATGTTTGTAACGGCGCGAAACAATCGTCCGGTCTGTGGGAAAGTGAGACATGAGCGTCCCACCCGAGCAATAGTGTGGAAGCCATGTCTCAGGAAATTGAAATCGGTTTGGGCAAAAAGGGCCGTCTCGGCTACGCACTCGATGATGTGGCCATCGTCCCCTCTCGCCGCACCCGCGACCCCGAAGATGTCTCTACTTCTTGGCAGATCGATGCCTACGAGTTCGACGTGCCGGTAATTGGCGCTCCCATGGATTCGGTGACCAGCCCGGCCACCGCCATCGCCATGGGCAAGATGGGCGCGCTTGGCGTGCTCGACTTGGAAGGGCTATGGACCCGTTACGAGGACCCGACCTCGCTGTTGGATGAAATCGCCGGTCTGCCGGCCGAAGAAGCCACCACTCGCATTCAGCAGATTTACGCCGAGCCGGTTAAGCCGGAACTCATCACCCAACGTCTGCACGAGATTCGTAACGCTGGCGTTACCGTTGCCGGCGCGCTTTCTCCGCAGCGCACCCAGCAGTTCTACTCCACCGTGGTTGATGCAGGCGTAGATTTGTTTGTGATTCGCGGCACTGTGGTGTCTGCTGAGCATGTGTCTTCCGGTCAGGAACCGTTGAACCTGAAGAAGTTCATCTATGACCTTGATGTGCCCGTCATCGTCGGCGGAGCATCCAACTACACTGCAGCCTTGCACCTGATGCGCACCGGCGCGGCCGGCGTACTTGTTGGCTTCGGCGGCGGTGCAGTTTCCGCCACTCGCCAGACCATCGGCGTACAGGCTCCGATGGCCACCGCCATTGCAGACGTGGCCGAAGCCCGTCGTGACTATATGGACGAATCTGGCGGCCGCTACGTACAGGTCATCGCAGACGGTGGCATGGGCGACTCCGGCAGCTTCGTCAAGGCGCTGGCTCTTGGTGCTGACGCGGTTATGCTTGGCGCTCCGTTAGCGCGCGCCACTGAGGCTCCTGGTAAGGGCACTCACTGGGGTGCGGAGGCTCGTCATCAGACGTTGCCGCGTGGCTATCGTACCACGGTCGGCACGGTTGGGTCTCTGGAGCAGGTCCTGTTCGGACCGAGCCATGAAGCGGATGGCAAGACGAACTTCATTGGTGCGTTGAAGCGTGCAATGGCTTCCACCGGCTATGTCGATGTGAAGAACTTCCAGCGTTGCGGCATGGTGGTCAACCCGTATTCCAGCCGCTGATCGCAAGACGTTCGCGTTCCATGAACTAATCCATCATGTGAGAAAGGCGTGTCAAGTTACTTGACTTGACACGCCTTTTCATGATGTTGTGTAATCCTGCGCCTGCCGATGGTGGTGGGCCTCGAGGGGGATCGAGGGGGATTCCATGGAATATACGGGCTTTTTTGATATGCGTCGATGCGGGCCTTTGCCGGGGTATGACGGATTCATCGTCGTAGAGTTATCGGATCGTCCGGTCAAGTACCACATACAACCTACCTTCGCCAGCAGCATGAGTGCGCGGGAATGCCATACGATGGCGATGGCTGCATGTCGAATCGCCTGCAATTGCGCCGATGCCATCCGAGGCAAGCTCAGCGTGGATCATTTGCGCCGAGCGCTGACCAACCCTTGTCTGGAACGTCTGAGAACCATGCAGTACTTGCTGGATTCCCATATGGTGACTCATCCGGAAATCAAAACCAAATTCTGCTATCTGCCCACAGTGCCGACTTTGATTGATGGCGTGATCACCGGCGCGGACACGATGGAGATGGTGGTATTCATGACCATTGGCCAGGAAGATTTGCGGGTGAATCTCAAGTTCCGGTATATCGGTTCCAGATGGATGTGTGTCTTTGCCGATTTGGGGTAGCGTTTCGGCTCAAAGCTGACATGACTTCATGCGGACGGCGTAGTCATAGGACAGGTCGCGCCTATAGTAGAGCGTATGCGTGAACATGTTGAAGAACCTAGATATGTCACCACCGACGAGGACACGGTGTTCTCTCTGCTGGTCAAGCGTGCAGCCCGCACGCCGGATGACACCATTGCCGAATGGCAGGATGACGATACCCATCAATGGCGTGGCGCCACTGCAACGGAAATGCTCAGCCGTGTCCGCGAGGTGGCCAAGGGACTGCTCGGCCTCGGCGTGAAGGCCGGGAGCATGGTGCTTATCTACTCGCCCACCTGTTACGAGTGGGGCGTGGCTGATTTTGCCTGTGCGGCTATCGGAGCGGTTGTGGTTCCGGTGTATGAGACTGATTCCGCCAAGCAGACTGCCGGCATTGTGGAAGAGGTCGATCCGGTCATAGCCTTTGCCGGTGGTTTCCAGCATGCGCAAACGTTGGAGCAGATTCGCGCTGCACATCCGGGCCTGAAATATGTGTTCAACTTCAAGGCCGATGGGCTCGATGCGGTTGCCGATTTCGGACAAAACGTATCCGACGAGATCTTGGACGCTGCCATTGCGCGCATCAAGGCCGACGATTTGCTGACTGTGGTCTACACCTCCGGTTCCACCGGCAAGCCCAAGGGGGCCATGCTCTCGAATCGCAACTACACGCATATTGTGCTCAACGGCTATGAGATTCTGCGTGGCATGCTCTATGACGACAATCGCCTGCTGCTCTTCCTGCCGCTTGCGCACTGCTTCGCGCGGTACATCCAATATGTATGCATCGGCGGCTGCGGTGTGGTCGGATACATTCCCGATGCCAAGCATCTGCTCGCCGACATTCGCAGCTTCAAACCCACCTACCTGCTTGGTGTGCCCCGTGTGTTCGAGAAGGTATACAACGCCGCCTCGCAGAAAGCCGGCGCGGGCGTTCAAGGCCATATTTTTGCCCTGTCCGTCAAGCACTTCGTCAAGTGGAGCAAGGACGAGCAGTCGGGGCATGGCCATTCGTTCATCGACCGTATGGCGCATTCCTTCTTTATGGCCACAGTCGGCAAGTCGATTCGTTCCGCCCTTGGACCGAATCTCAAATGGCTGGCCTGCGGTGGTGCTCCGCTGAACGTGGATCTGGCTCATTTCTTCAATGGCATGGACGACATCACATTCATTCAGGGATACGGCATGACCGAAACCGCCGCTCCGATGCTGGTCAACTGGGAGGATGACAACGAGGTCGGATCGGTCGGCAAGCCCGGTCCCGGTATGGGCGTGCGTCTTGGCGAGGATGACGAAATCGAGCTCACCGGTCCGAACGTGTTCCTCGGCTATTACAAGCAGCCGGAACTCACCGCCCAGGCAATGACCGCCGACGGTTGGATCAAAACCGGTGATCTTGGACGTATCGAAGACCGTGGTTTCACATACATCACCGGCCGTAAGAAAGACATCATCATTACCGCCGGCGGCAAGAACATCAGCCCGGCACCTATGGAAGATGTCATCGACACCTGTCCAATCGTCGCTCATGCGGTGGTGGTCGGCGATGGTAAGCCCTTCGTTTCCGCACTGATTGAGCTTGACCCTGAGATGCTGCATTCGTGGCTGGAAGGACAGGGCCTTGACCCTGATATGTCGCTAGCCGAGGCCAGCGGCAACGATGCGGTGCGCGCTTTCGTGCAGCAGTACATCGATCAGGCCAATGCCAATGTGTCCCGCGCCGAATCCGTGCGCAAGTTCGCGATTCTCGACGAGGAATTCAATCAGGAACATGGCACGCTCACCCCGAGCATGAAGGTGGTGCGTCCTAAGGTGCTGCAGCGTTACACAGCCATCATCGAAGAAGACCTGTACGCGCCCAAGCCTTCCAACAAACCATTGCCGACCACGGCAAAGATCATCGACAGCACGGTGGCAACCGTCAAGAAATCCTCCGAACAGGTCAAGCAGGCTTCCGAGCAGATGAAGGCCAGCGTGTCTGATTCGATTGCTAGCGTGTCGGAGAAAATCAAGAAGACGAAGAACGAAGCCGATGAGGCTGAGGAAGGCGAGTCCGCAGAGGCAACTGCCGATGAGCTGCCTGATCAGTCAGCCGGCGAGAACAACGAGGAGTAACGAGAAGTGGCCATTCGTGAGATCAGGGTCGTGCCTGACCCCGTCCTGCGTACCCCCTGCGACGAGATTAAGGAAATCACGCCTGCCGTGCGCCGACTGGTTGATGATCTGCTGGAAACGGTGGACGATCCGGGACGTGCTGGCCTGTCCGCCAACCAGATTGGCGTCAGTTTGAGGGCTTTCTCATACAACATCGATGGGAAGGTTGGCTACGTGCTGAACCCGGTACTCGAGGAGAAATCCGGCGAACAGTACGGTGACGAGGGATGCTTGTCCGTGCCAGGACTGTGGTACAAGACCCGCAGGGCCGAGTATGCCCGTGTGCGTGGCATTGATTTGGACGGCAAGGAAGTCGTGCTCGAGGGCACTGGCATTATGGGTCGTATGCTTCAACATGAATGCGATCACCTTGACGGACACGTTTACCTGGATCGCCTCGAAAAGGAAGAGCGTCGCGCTGCCATGAAGTACATGCGCGAACATCAGAAGTAGTCCGTTCTTGGCTCCCGCCAACGGGAGCATATTATTCTCGGGTCATGCTATTCTCGAATTTTGTGTGCCACCCGGCAACGAGCGCAGTCGCTGGCGTTCGGAGCCACCCATTATTGTCAACCGGCACACAACAAATTCGCGTCATGCTCGCGACGGCCTGTGTCGGTCGGCTGCAAGCCCGTGAAACAACGGGGGAGTAGCTGCACGCAGGTGCGCATGGCCAGGCAAGAACCGACAATGAAAGGTAGTAATACCATGGCTCAGATCACTATGAGCGAGATGCTGAAGGCTGGCCTGCACTTCGGCCACCAGACCCGTCGTTGGAACCCGAAGATGAAGCAGTTCATCCTCACCCAGCGCAACGGCATCCACATCATCAACCTGTTCAAGTCGCTCGATATGATCGACAAGGCGTACGACTTCATCAAGACCACCGTGGCCCACAACGGCACTGTGCTCTTTGTCGGCACCAAGAAGCAGGCTCAGGAAGCTATTGCCAACCAGGCCACCCGCGTGAACATGCCCTACGTCTCCGAGCGCTGGCTCGGCGGCATGCTGACCAACTTCCAGACCGTTTCCAAGCGCGTCAACCGCCTCAAGGAACTTGAGGAGATGGACTTCTCCGACGTGCACGGCTCCGGCCTGACCAAGAAGGAGCTCCTCCTGCTCGAGCGCGAGAAGGACAAGCTCAACAAGCAGCTGGGCGGTATCCGCAACATGAACCGCACCCCGTCCGCGATGTTCGTGGTCGACATCACCAAGGAATCCCTGGCTGTTGAGGAAGCTCACAAGCTGGGCATCCCGGTTGTCGCCCTGGTCGACACCAACGCCGATCCGGACACCGTCGAGTACCCGATCCCGGCCAACGACGACGCCATTCGCGGCATTGAGCTGCTCACCAGCCTGATGGCCGACGCCGTCGCCGAGGGTCTGCTGGAGCGTTCCGGCCAGGCCGCCAAGGCTGAGGGCGAGACCGCCGAGCAGCCGATGGCCGCTTGGGAGAAGGAACTCCTGACCAACGGGGCTCCTGCCGAAGCCGAAGCCGCTGCTCCGGCCGCTGCTGAGGAGACCGCTGAGGCCCCCAAGGCCGAGTGATACTACGCGATGGGAAGCACTGGTAACAGCGCCTCCCATCGCTCACACGGTAAGCAACATCTTCTTAAAGGAGAATAATCAATGGCAGCAATTACCGCCGCACTGATCAAGCAGGTTCGTGAAGACACCGGCGCCGGCATGCTCGACGTCAAGAAGGCTCTCACCGAGGCTGAAGGCGACGTCGCTCGTGCCAAGGAGATCATCCGCGCCAAGGGCATCGCCGCAGCTGGCAAGCGTGAGGGTCGCAAGGCTCAGGAAGGCACCATCGCCTCCAAGGTCATCGAGACCGCCAATGGCGAGACCGGTTACGCCGTCGAGCTGAACTCCGAGACCGACTTCGTGGCCAAGACCCCGAAGTTCGTCGAGTTCGCTGACGAAGTGCTCGGCTACGCCGTGGACGCCGAAGCCAACTCCGCTGAGGAGCTGGAAGGCGCCAAGGCTGGCGACACCACCGTCAAGCTGGCTGTCGAAGAGGCCGCCGCTCTGTTCGGTGAGCATGTCAAGGTCGGCCAGTTCGCCAAGATTTCCGGCGAGCACGTCGAGATCTACGCTCACAAGAAGTCCGCTGAGATGCCGCCGAGCATCGTCGCCATGATCGCCACCGACAAGGCCGGTGCCGCCGTGGCTCACGAAGCCGCCCTGCAGATCTCCGCCATGGGTGCCAAGTGGCTGACCCGCGAGGACGTGCCGGCCGATGTGGTCGAGTCCGAGCGTCGCGTGGCCACCGAGAAGTCCCAGGCCGAAGGCAAGCCGGAGAAGATCATTCCGAAGATCGTCGAAGGCCGTCTCAACGCCTTCTTCAAGGAAGTCGTGCTCCTCGAACAGCCGTTCGTCAAGGATCCGTCCAAGACCGTCGGCGACTTGTTCAAGGAAGTCGGTGGCGCCGCCACCGCCTTTGCTCGCGTCGAGGTCGGCAAGGGCGAGGAGGAGTGAGCTTCAGACTCGCTTCACGCTTCTAGCGTATTGATCTAGCAAAAAGCGCCATCCAACGCATAACGATTGGATGGCGCTTTTTGCTATCAGTGGATAACGAATCGAACAGTGTCGGATAAACCATCGGAATCAAGGGGTGTCGCTGCAAGGGGTGTCGTTGTAAGCCGATACGCTTGTCTACGGATATTTTCAGGCATTTTCGGTTGAAGGAAGGCATCAATATGACTGATAGCGATAAGCCGCGCAGAGTTCTGCTCAAGCTGTCCGGCGAGGCATTCGGCGGAGGCAAGGTCGGCATCGACACCCACGTGATTCGTCGTATCGCCGAGGAAATCGTTCCCGCTGTGCAGCAGGGCGTGCAGGTGGCCATCGTGGTCGGCGGCGGCAACTTCTTCCGTGGCGCTGAGCTGCAACAGGCCGGTATCGACCGTTCCCGTGGCGATTACATGGGCATGCTCGGCACGGTCATGAACTGCCTGGCGTTGCAGGACTTCCTCGAGCAGGAGGGCCAGGCCACCCGCGTGCAGACCGCCATCACCATGGGTCAGGTCGCTGAGCCGTACATTCCACTGAAGGCCATTCGCCATCTTGAAAAGGGGCGTGTGGTGATTTTCGGTGCCGGCGCAGGTATGCCGTACTTCTCCACTGATACCGTCTCCATCCAGCGCTCTCTGGAAATCCACTGCGATGAGGTGCTGATGGGCAAGAATGGCGTCGACGGCGTATACACCGCCGATCCGCGCAAGGATCCTGAAGCCAAGCGCTTCGAGACCCTGAGCTACAACCGTGCGCTGGTCGACAATCTGGCCGTTATGGACGCATCCGCGCTTTCCATGGCCCGCGACAACAAGAAGCGCATCCGTGTGTTCGGTCTTGAAGGAACCGGCAACGTGACCCGCGCCCTGATTGGCGAAGAGATCGGCACATTGGTCTCCACCGCCGAGTCGCGCGTGGCCGAGTAGTCCCGAGCGCCTACAATCGAATACAAGCGTTCATAGAAGAACCCCAAACACAAGGAGTGAACATGTCCCTCATCGATCAGGCCAAGGAACAGATGGCCAAGACCGTGGAAAACACCAAAGAGAACTTCGCTGGTATTCGTACCGGTCGCGCCAATCCGGCTCTGCTGAACGGCATTGTGGTCGATTACTACGGTGCTCCGACGCCGATCAAGGCCGTGGCCTCCATCGGTGTGCCTGAGCCCCGCACCCTGTCCGTCACCCCGTTTGACGCCTCTCAGGCTGCCGCGGTGGAGAAGGCCATTCGCAACTCCGATCTGGGTGTCAGCCCGAACCGCGACGGCAATGTCATCCGTCTGACCATGCCGGAACTCACCGAGGATCGCCGCAAGGAATACGTCAAGCTCGCCAAGTCCAAGGCCGAGGATGGCAAGGTGGCCGTGCGCAACATTCGCCGCAAGACCAAGGAAACCATCGATAAGTCTGTCAAGGACGGCGACATGGGCGAGGACGAGGGCGATCGTCTGCTCAAGGATCTCGACAAGGTCACCAAGTCCGTTACTGATGAGATTGATGCTCTGCTGGACACCAAGCAGAAGGAGATCATGGAGGTCTGATTCGATCAGACCTGGAGAATGGCTATGGAACGCAACGAACAACTCCATGAAGAGGCCGAAGAGGCTCTCGATCAGATCAACAAGAAGACTGGTCGCAATATGCCTCAGGCAATTGCCACGGGTGCGGCACTGGTCATACTGATCGTCGCTTGCCTGTTGCTCAGCATTGATGTGTTCGTGCTGCTGGTCGTTGCGTTCATGATTCTGGCACTCTGGGAACTCCGCGTGGACTTCGCCACGGTAGGACTGCACATTCCTGTAGTTATGCTCTGGATCTGCTCCTCCTTCACCCTGATTGCCACGTATTATTCTCCCTACCATCTCATCACGATGTCGCTGAGCGTCATCGTCTCCATCATTCTTGTTGCCATCGCCGCAAGCGCAAAGCTTACGCTTGGCAACCGGCTTTCTCTGGCGGTCGCCGGCAAACTGTCCAACACGGACGCCAGCGCTCGTCTGGAATCCTCATACAATCACGACGGCGGTGAACAGCATCACTCCCGGTTGAGCCATGTGGCAGTTTCCGTGCTGACCGTGCTCTACATTCCGTTGCTGGCCAGCTGCATCATCATTCCGCTGACGTTCAACGATCATCCTATTGCCCATGCCATCATGCTGGTGTTCATGCCTGCACTGTCTGATACGGGTGGTCTGTTTGCCGGCGCATGGCTCGGCAAGCACAAGCTCAGCCCACGCATTTCGCCGAAGAAGTCCGTCGAAGGTCTGATTGGCTCGATGCTGTTCGCCATGATTGGCTCGTTTGCCGTATTCATCTTCACCTATGACCCGTCGTTGCAGGCCAGCCGTTGGTGGGTGCCGATTGTAGCGGGCATTCTGATTGGTGCAGTTGGCACGTTTGGCGATTTGTGCGCCTCCATGCTCAAGCGTGATATCGGCATCAAGGACATGGGCCATCTGTTGAAGGGGCACGGCGGTGTGATGGATCGCGTGGATTCGATTCTGATGAGCGCGCCGTTCACCTGTGCGTTGCTGTGGGTCACCGGACTGTGACCGATTGAGAGTGGAACGACTGGTTATGACTATACCTGAAATCGATACCCCGGAGACCGGCATCACTCCTGGTGGTACGTCTGGAGCTTTCCGCGACGTGCTTTCCAAAGATCACGCCCGGCGAGGCAAGCCGCCGTTGCATTTCGTGGATATGACTCCCGCGCAGCGTATTGAAAAGGCGGCCGAATTGGGACTGCCTAAATTCCGCGTCAAGCAGTTGGCCAATCATTATTTCGGTCATTTCGATGTGAATGCCGCGGAATTCACCGATTTTCCCGCTGCAAAGCGTGATGAGGCCGCTGCCGCATTCTTCCCGCAGCTCATCACCGAAGTGACCCGTCAGGTGGCCGATGAGGGTACCACCATCAAGACGCTCTGGAAGTTGTTTGATGGCTCCTTGATCGAATCGGTACTGATGCGGTACCCGACCCGTGCCACGCTGTGCATTTCCTCGCAGGTCGGTTGCGGCATGGGATGCCCGTTCTGCGCCACTGGCAAGCTGGGTCTGACCCGCAACATGTCCACCGGCGAGATCGTCGAACAGGTGCGCGTGGCCGCCAAAATGATGCGCGATGGTGAAGTGGCCGGAGGAGAAGGCCGCCTGAGCAACATCGTGTTCATGGGCATGGGCGAGCCGATGGGCAACTACAATTCCGTACTTTCCGCCGTGCGCCAGATTTCCGCTATGCCGCCGGAGGGCTTTGGCATTTCCGCACGCAATATCACCGTATCCACGGTGGGTGTGGTACCCGGCATCAAGAAACTTACTGCAGAAGGCATTCCGGTGCGTTTGGCGGTCTCCCTGCATGCGCCTAGCGACGAGCTGCGCGATGAGCTGGTGCCGATGAACAAGCGTTTCAACACCACTCAGGTGCTGGACGCGGCACATGATTACTGGCTTGCCTCCAAGCGCCGTGTCAGCATTGAATACGCACTCATGCGTGGCATCAACGATCAGGCCGAGCATGCGCAGCTGCTGGCCAAGCGGCTCAACCATTACGGTGATGATTGGGCTCACGTCAATCCGATTCCGCTGAACCCGATTGAAGGCTCAAAGTGGACGGCTTCCAAGCCGGAAGACGAGAAGCAATTCCTGGAAATTCTGCACCGCGCAAGCATCACCGCAACTCTGCGTGACACCCGCGGCCAGGACATCGACGGTGCCTGCGGCCAGCTCGCTGCCAAGGAGCGGTAGTTACTTCAGCGCATCCTTGATTGCGTCCACGAAGTAGTCCAAATCAGCGGGCTTGCGGGACGTGATGAGCTTGAAGCCGTTGGCATCATCCACGTGCAGCTGCTCGTCGACATAATGACCGCCGGCGTTTTTGATATCGGCGGCGATGTAACGGCAAGGGGAGGCGGTCTTGCCTGCGACCAGTCCAGCATTGACCAGTAGCCAAGCGCCATGGCAGATCGCGGCAATCGGCTTGCCCTCATGCGCGAACTCCTGCGCCAGCGTAATGGCATCCTCATTGACACGAATGCGATCCACATTGCAAGTGCCGCCGGGCACCACCAGCAGGTCATAATCAGCGGCCTGCACGTCGCTCAGCAGCGCATCCGGCGTCAGCGTCTCGCCTTCGTAACGGTCGTGCTGCACGGTCTCGCACGGGTCCAGCGTGGTGGCGGCAAGCGTCACCTGAGCTCCGGCAGCCTTGAGGTCACGCAGCGGGCGCGTCAGCTCAGTTTCCTCAATGCCCCAGTTGTTGACGATAATCAGAACCTTGCTGTTCTCCACAGCCATAGTGGTCTCCGTCACGCGATCGGGATTGTTCCACTGGCTATTCTCTCACGGTTCGGGCCGCTATGCGCCTGCTTTGCCGACCGCATATAGTGGTAATTCTCATATTCCAGAAACGACTGCTTCCCATGTAACGGGCGGTAGGTAGTCTGAAAAGTTGTAAAGCAAAGCCAAACAGGGAGTGAAGCATGTCGTTGGCGGTACGAGTCATCCCATGCCTGGATGTTGACGCCGGTCGTGTGGTAAAAGGTGTGCATTTCGAAAACCTCAAGGATGCCGGCGATCCGGTGGAATTGGCCGCCGAATACTACCGTCAGGGTGCCGATGAAATCACTTTCCTGGATGTGACCGCCTCCAGTTCCCACCGCAATACGATGATTGACGTGGTCTCCCGTACTGCCGAGCAGGTGTTTATTCCGATGACCGTGGGCGGCGGCGTGCGCACGCCCGAAGATGTCGATTCGCTGCTGCGCTGCGGCGCGGACAAGGTCGGAGTGAACACCGCCGCCATCAACGATCCGTCGTTGATCAGCCGCGTGGCCGACCGCTTCGGTAACCAGGTGCTGGTACTGTCCGTTGATGCCCGCCGTGAACAGGGCGAACAGCATACCCAGTCTGGCTTCGAGGTCACCACGATGGGTGGCCGCAGATCCACCGGTATCGACGCAATCTGGTGGGTCAAACGAGCTGAAGAGTTGGGCGCTGGCGAGATTCTGCTGAACTCGATGGATGCCGACGGCACCAAAGAAGGCTTCGATCTTGAAATGATTCGCGCAGTGCGCAAGGAAGTCAAGATTCCGATTATCGCCTCCGGTGGTGCCGGCAAGGTCGAGGATTTCCCTCCTGCCATCGAGGCCGGTGCGGATGCTGTGCTGGCGGCTTCCGTGTTCCATTACGGAATTCTGACCATCGCCGATGTTAAGGCCGAACTCAAGAAGCACGGTTACACCGTTCGATAAAACGCATACACCTTATTGCTCCTGCTGGCGGGAGCTGTCACGCGTAGCGTGACTGAGGATGGTCCACATAAAGAAGACAAATATGACAGACACTATATACGACAATTCCACTGAACTCGACCCCCGCATCGCCGCGCGCCTCAGGCGCGATGCCAAAGGTTTGGTCGCCGCAGTCGTGCAGCAGTACGACACCCACGAGGTGCTGATGGTCGGCTACATGAACGATGAGGCTCTGCGCCGCACGCTCACCACCGGGCGCGTGACCTTCTGGTCCCGTTCCCGTCAGGAATACTGGCGCAAGGGCGACACCTCCGGCCATGTGCAGTACGTCAAGGGTGTGTCCTTGGACTGCGACGGCGATGCACTGCTGGTTGAGGTCGATCAGGTCGGTGCCGCCTGCCACACCGGCAAGCGCAGTTGCTTCCTCGAAGGAGGCCCTCTGCCCGTGGTCGAAGGTCATCGCCCGGTCGAGCAGTAGAGTTGGTTCCTTTCTCTGGCTCCCCTCTCTGAGGCTGAACCGTCAAGAAAACGCGGAGGCGTTTTTAGGCGAAGGCGAACGACAGTGAGCAAAATATAATCAGCCGGAGGCCGTCCTCTCTTGCGACGAGCTGTCAGCACAGCTGACTGGGGGGAGCTTCATCGGCAGTAGAATAAACGTCATCAACGCAAGTAAAGGAGCGAACATGAGCGAATGCAGCGTCGAACACCTGAAGTGGGGTGCCACCTGGCCCAGCCGCGAACAGTTTCACGAGCTTGCCGATGCCGGCTATCGTGTGGTTCCCATCGTGCGTCGTTTGCTTGCCGATTCGCTCACCCCGGTCGGCTTCTACGAGCGTCTTGCTGGCGGCCGTTCCGGCACATTCATCCTCGAATCCGCGGAATATGGCGGCACGTGGAGCCGATACAGCTTCATTGGCGTCAACTCGATGGCTCAACTGCGTTCCAACAATGGTCAGGCCGACTGGCTGGGCAAAGTCCCTGTCGGCGTGCCCACCGAAGGTGACGTGATCGAGGTCGCTCACGCCGCTCTGAAGGCCCTCAAAGCCCCGCATGTGGCGGGTCTGCCGAACCTGACCAGCGGTCTGGTCGGCACAGTCGGTTGGGATGCGATTCGTCATTGGGAACCGACCTTGCGCGCCGAGGCCCCGGATGAGACCGGCCAGCCGGAAACCGTGCTTGCCCTGGCCACCGATATCGCCGTGGTCGACCACATATCCGGTTCGGTATGGCTCATTGCCAACGCGGTCAACGTGGACAACAAGTCGACCCGAGCCGACGCCGCCTACAACGAAGCCGTCGCCCGACTCGACCAGATGCAGCGTGACGCTGCCACGCCGGCTCCTGACGAGTTTCGTGTCAATATTCTGGACGAAACGGTTGCTCAGCCTGAGTTGCGTTTCCGTACTGAGAAAAGCCACTACGAGCAGGCCGTCGAACGTGCCAAGCAACATATCGTGGACGGCGATGTGTTCCAGGTGGTCATCTCCCAGCGTCTCGACATCGATTCGCCCGCCGACCCGTTCGACGTCTACCGTGTGCTGCGTACGCTGAACCCGAGCCCCTACATGTATTTCATGGCGTTGACCGACGCGCAGGGCCGTGATTTCAATGTCATCGGCTCCAGCCCGGAAACCCTTATCAAGGTAGACAATGGCCACGCGATGACCTTTCCGATTGCCGGTTCTCGCCCGCGTGGTGCCACCCCGGAGGAGGACGAGAAGTTCGCCAAGGAGTTGCTTGCCGATCCGAAGGAACGCAGCGAGCACATCATGCTCGTGGATCTGTCCCGCAACGATCTGAGCAAGGTGTGCGTGCCACAGTCCGTGGAAGTCGTACAGCTCATGGATATCAAGCGTTTCAGCCACATCATGCATATTTGCTCGACGGTCACCGGTAAGGTCGACCCGTCGCTAACCGCCTTTGACGTGTTCAAGTCCGCGTTCCCTGCAGGCACGCTCTCCGGAGCTCCCAAGCCGCGCGCGGTGGAAATCATCGACGAACTGGAACCGGCCGATCGTGGTATCTACGGCGGTACCGTCGGCTACTTCGATTTCTCCGGCAATATGGATATGGCCATCGCCATTCGTACCGCGTTCCTGTGCGATCATGAGGCGAGCGTGCAGGCTGGTGCCGGCATCGTGCTCGACTCTGTGCCTGCCACCGAATGGCAGGAGACCCGCAACAAGGCCGAAGCCAGCGTCGAATCCATCCAGATTGCCGCCCAGCTGCGCGAGCTGTGAGATAGACGGACATGGGAAGCCCATACAGAAAAACTGTATGGGCCAAGCATTTCATAAGTCATGCGACTACGGTGTAAGCCATCGAAACAAGCGATTGAGAAGTCTCACGCTGGGAGACCGATATGGCACATCATCTGACTGAAGCAGGGCATGAAAACAGTCGAAGCACACGCCGACGCTTCGAACGGATACTTGCTGTTGCAGTGATTGTGATGCTTGTTTTAGGTGGTGTGCTGGCTGCACGTCACCTGGCCCGAGTACTGCCCATGTCATTAACGGCTGGCGTAACACAGGTGGCGGGTTTGCTGGCGGGAACACCGGACCCAACCTCAGCGGATTCGGCTGCATCGGAATCAGATATCATGCCGACTGATGAGGCGAATCGCAAGTATTCGAAAGCTGCCAGCACGGTTGATTTCAACGGCAACGGTGTGGACGACTATGCAGATATTGTTACCGGTGCCCGTAAGGATGCCGAAAATCACCCGGCCTATGACTCCGACTACTATCAGGGCGGCTACCCGCCAGCCGATCGTGGTGCCTGCACCGACTCGGTGTGGCGTGCGTTTCGTGAAGCCGGTTACGATCTGAAGGCCATGGTCGATACAGATATCGCCGCCGACCCGGCTAGCTACGTTGCCGTAGCGCCGAAGCCGGATTCGAACATCGATTTCCGCCGCACCGGCGTGCTTGACGTGTTCTTCACGAAATACGGGCAGACGCTCACCACGGACACCGCCGACGTTGCGCAATGGCAGGGCGGTGACATCGTGGTCTTCCAGCACGTCAAGCATATCGGCGTCATCTCGGACAAACGCGACAAGAATGGCACCCCGTACGTGATTCACAATATGGCCCAGAAGCAACGCGAGAATGACTACTTCTCATTCAAGAAGCACATGACGGTCACCGGGCACTACCGTTTTGACGCGTCGAAAGTACCGCAGAGTGTGCTCAAGGTTTGGCAGTGACAGCTGAGATGGTACTGGCACTACCGGCACTGGCTGCGGCCTCATCAGCCGAATCGACGTCAGTTGCTTTCCCGCCATCGATCACCAGTCGCAGATAATCGCGGTCGGCGGACTTGCGTTGCGGCACGAAACGACTGATGATGGAGTCCTTCTTTCCGCGGTTCTTCACATACAGGAAGCCGAACACGGAGAACACGACCGCGCCGATGAAGTTGACGATGAGATCTTCCATCGTGTCGATCAGACCGATGTCGAGATACCCGCCAAGACCTAGGTCGTGGCCGTTGACCGCGGCCTGCGTGATGTCGTTGAGGTGGATCACGTGATTGGTGTGCGTGGGGTCGAGCATGACCGAGCCGATGGAGTGCACGATGGCGTCCTTCTGCATGTCGACCCCGAACATCTGGTCCATGCTGAATTCGAAGAACTCCCAGATCACGCCGATGGTCATGGAGAAGCAGAAGGAGACGATTGCCAGATACAGGGGCGAAAGCTCGAACTTCACCCGACTGGACCGGTTGAGCAGGTCGACCAGCGAGAAGCCGATCGCCGCGGTGAGGAAGCCGTTCATGGTATGCAGCACCGTGTCCCAGAACGGGAAGATCTCATAGAACGAACTGATCTCGCCAAGAATCTCGGACGAGAACACGAACACGAGCACGATGACTTCCAGCACTGAAGGCAACTCGATGCGGAACCGCACTTGGATGAACGCCGGCGCCAGCAGCAGCATCAGCGTCAGGATGCACGGGAACACGTTCTCATAGTTCCCGTTGAAGAACTGGAGAACGGCCATGGCGAGCACCAGCATGCGCAGCACCACATAGACCGCGAACGAGCTTTTATGCTCGCGGATCTCCATGCGCATGGCCTGGCCCATGGTTTTCCAGCGTGCATGCAGCGACGGCTTGCGCGGCTTGCCTTGCTGTGGCTGACCGGACTGGTCGTTCTGCAGGTTGGCGTATGTTGCCGTTTGCTTCCGCGATTGTTTCTCGATCATCCTCGCCTCTTTCTCGCACTGTTCTCGCGCCAGTATATCCGATTTACAAGAAAAGCATTCATCTGGGGATCTTGAGTCAATTCTGTAATGCATTGCAGCCATGCTTTTCGTTTACTAGATGGATTCGTTCGTCCGCATGAATCGAATTTGACCCTTAAGAGCATATGATGCATAAATACATGGAAAGGAGAAGTTGATGACTCCGATTGAACTCTCGACCCGTCGTCGAGTTACAGGTCTGACCTCGGACGAGTTCGCTAGGCTGTTCGTTTCACTGCAGCGCGAGGTGGACGGCGAGGCCGCGCAATGGAGCGCTACGGATGTCGAATCCTGGGAGCTGGTTGGCCCGCCGGTGACTGCCGAGCAGCATCTCATCGACACGTTTGCCGCGGCCAATGAATTCGTGTCCACGCTGGCCGATCGGCTTTACCGCACGATTATGCCGGTTACGGAGGATTCGCTCATCACCGCATACTCCGATGACATCACGTTCTGGGGTTCCCATCCAGATCTCGGCGGTGTGCCGCACGCGCTCTGGAACATCGCCGCATTGCAGGCGGCGGAATGGGCTCGCAAGGAGACTGGCATCATTTGCGAACTGGATGTACGCAAGCCGTTGGTGTGAACTTTGGAATTCGAAATCGCCGCGAGAAGCGAATGTCGTTTTTGAACATTTGCTTGTGCTGCCGATTATTGAAGTGACTCATTGAGATAGTCGCGCAGTACCAAGGCATGATTGACTTGCGGGTCTTTGGCCGCATACAGCAGCGTCACGTCGGGATGCTCCGCGCAGATACAGCGCAGGTCTTCGACGGCGGTATTGGCGTCAAGTTCGGCAACGTACCGGGCTTGGAATTCCGCGAATTTCGCGGGGTCATGGCCGAACCATTTGCGTAGCGAGGGAGAAGGGGAGACGGCCTTCAGCCACAGGTCCAGGGCCGCGCGCTCCTTTGTCATGCCGCGCGGCCACAGGCGGTCCACCAGCACGCGGAACCCGTCCGATGCCGCCGGCTCCTCATATATGCGTTTGATTGCAATCCCCATATATTCCATGATTGGCGCGTGCTCATAGAAAGTCAAGAGGCGGCGCACGGCAAGGAGCAATCCGTTGCTGCGGGAATGTGGAGAACCATTGAGATTGCGAGTCTGCATGAGCCGTTGAAATTCATTTGACGGTTGCCGAGTTGACGGATTCCATTCACTCACGCTATGTATAATTATGTGTGAGCTGGATATTTGCGCGGGAACGTCGCAAGTAAGGCTCACCACAACTCAAGAATAATCGAACAGTATTGTCAGCAATTTCAGTAGTTCCATGCATACATGTACTAAGGAGCAACCATGAGTTTGATCGATGATGCGAAGGATTTTGCCAAACAGGCCGGCAGCAAAGTTGCCGATACGGCCCGCGATATCAAAGACAAGGCTACCGACAAGGCCTCTGACCTGGTGGACAAGGCCGGGGATGCGCTCGACGAGGCCAAAGCCAAGGCGGATGTCGCCAAAGCCGAGGCCGCCAAGAAGGCCACCGAGGTCAAGAACGACGCCAAGGAGGCTCTCCGCGAGAATGCGGAGAACTGATTCGTGGCTTTGATCCCGCAATGAGCGCGAGGGGCGGTGACGTTCGGATGATGATAACTGAACGTCACCGCCCCTCGCGGTTTATTATCTGTTTGCCGGCCTTCTATTGACCTATGAATGGGGATGGACGGCATTCCAATCAAATATGGCTTTTTATTGTGTTGTATCTATTGTTCGGATATACGCAATCCGCAATGCAAAGAACCGGAGCTGGAACCCGGAACAAAATGCAATCGTTCAATCAGTGTTGATTGGCCCACGGCATGGATAGATCGTCTTCTCTGCCAGACGCTTTTCTGCGTTTCCGCCACCATTGTTGCAGGAAGTAAATGCCGTAACAGACCACGATGAACACGAGCTCAGCCACAAGCGCGAACCGTTGCTCCACGTCGAAAATCACCAATACGAATGATGCGGTGCACAGGATGAACGCCGCCCAAGACACGTACGGATAGCCGGGCGTGCGGTATTTGAGTTCGCTGGCGGAATGGCCGGACTCCAGCCAACGGCGGCGGAACACAATCTGACAGTAAGCGATGGCAATCCACACTACCACGGCGGACAGGCCGGACAGCGCCACCAGCACCAGATACACGGTCGAAGCGGCGATCACGGAAGACAGGAGAGCCAACAGGCCGCCGGCCATTGCGGCGCACAAGGCGAGCATCGGCACACCGCAACGGTTCGTCTTGGCAAACCAGCGTGGAATCATGCCCTCGTTACCCATCGACCATACCATGCGCGTGGAAGCGTACAGGCCGGAATTCGAGGCGGAAAGCACGGCCGTGAGCACCACGAAATTCATGATGTCGCCCGCATAGGGGATGCCGATGCTGTTGAACACGAGCACGAACGGGCTTTCGCCCACGCCGGCCTGGCGCCACGGAATCAGCGCGCACATCACGGTGATCGAGCCGATGAAGAACAGCACCAGACGCCACAGCGTGGTGTGGATGGCTTTCGGCACGGCGGTTTCCGGGTCGCGCGTCTCGCCGGCGGTCACACCAATGAGCTCGGTGCCGGAGAACGCGAAGTTGACGGTCAGAATCGTCGCGAACACCGGCACGAAGCCGTTGGGAAAGATGCCATCTTTGACGAGATTGCCGAACATCGGCGCATGCTGATATCCGGCGATAGGAATAATGCCGAAGATGGCGAGTAGACCGATGATGATGAACGCGCAGATGGCGAACACCTTAATTGAAGCGAACCAGAATTCCGCCTCGGCGAAGAATCGGACGGACAGGGCATTCAAGGTAAAGATGAGGATGATGCACGCCGCGCTCCATACCCATGTGGGGCTATCCGGAAACCATCGTTGCATGAGCAGACCGGCGGCGGTGAATTCGGAGCCGAGAGCCACCGTCCAAGTGAGCCAATATTGGATCGCGATCACGAAACCGGTGCCGGGGCCGATGAACTTTTCGGCATACACATGGAAGGAACCGGTCACCGGCATGGCCACGGAGAGCTCGCCGAGCGTGAGCATGACCAGATAGACGATGAGCGCACCAATGCTGTACGCCAGAATCGTACCGATCGGGCCTGCCTGCTGAATGGTATATCCGGAGCTCAGGAACAGACCGGTGCCGATTACGCCGCCCAACGAGATCATTTGCAGGTGGCGGGATTCCATGCCGCGCTTCAGGTTCGTGTGCAGAGCGTGTTTATTGTGCTGGCCAGTCGGCTCAGTTGACTGCTCGCCTAATGCGCTCGATTCGTCTGCCTGATTTGGCTTATGCTGCGGGGCATCCATCCTAATCCGCGTTTCCTGTTGCGAGGACGGCGACTGCTTTGCCATGTCGGTATCGGGCTGACTCATGCTTCTCTCTTTGCCATGCGTGCGTTCCGTGGACGTCATCGTGACGGCCCGAAATAGTATACCCGCACCGGGGATATAGTTGCGCCGGGCGATGCATTGAGCCAAATTCAGTTTCGAGGGGCTGATTTCGTGCTTGTCGGAGGTCTACTCCCGTTTCAAGGGGCTGGTCAACTGCCAGATCGCGGATAGAAATGGCATTACTCCAACGTCATTCCGTTGTTTTTGACCAGTAGCTACTTTGGCATCAGCCCCTCGAAATGGAGATAGATGTTCCGCAAAGTCAAAATCAGCCCCTCGAAACGGAGATGGGCACTTTGCAGCGTCTACTTCACCTTCTGAATGCGCAGCACGAACACGGCGGCGCACACGGCCATGATGATGGAGATGGCGAATGCAGGCGTAAAGCTCCGGTCGCGGTCTTTACCGTCGAGGTGATGGTGGGGCCCACCGCCTGGCCGAGCGTGGTGGCCAGGTTGAGGATGCCGAGGTCCTTACCGGCCTCTTCCTTGTTCGGCAGCACGTCGACGTTGAGCGCTTGGTCGATGGCTGAGTACACGCCGTAGCCGAAGCCGGCGATGCCCGCATACAGGTACATGCCCGTGACGCTCGGCATGATCCACGGCATCGCGGTGCCAATCGCGAACAGCAGCGAGGCGATGATGACTAGTACCTTGCGCGCGTGTGCATCTTGTCGGAGATCGGGCCGGAGATCAGCGAAGCGGTCAGGGAAACGACCATGGTGATGATGGACATGGTGGCGATGGTGCCGGCAGCCTCGGTCTTGGTCTGGTGCACGTAATCCTCGACGATGTAGAGTTGGTGCACGGAGATCATCTGGTAGCTGAGCAACATGCACACTCGGCAGCCGAACGCCTTGTAGAAGTCACGCGAGGTGGAGAACTTCGGGAAGTGGCAGGAGACAGCGAGATCCTTGAGCGTCATCTTGGTGCGTTCCATGTCCTTTGAGGATTCCTCGCGAGGCCAGATGGCAAGCGCCACGAATCCGAAAGCCAGCATGATCACGGCGCCGATGATGAAGCCGGCTTGCGCATTGTTGATCATGCGAGAGCCTATCATGGTGCCGATGGGCTGGCCGGCGACCATGCCGCCGCCATAGAAAGAGGAGACGGTGCCTCACGATTCGCCGCACCCATCAGCCGCATTCGTGCCGGCCTACAGATACATGACCATACGCAGATTGCAGCCAGCTGGTGCAAGGCGGGAATGTGAAGTCATTGTGCGCTTGCTTCGCGAAGCCGCGCAATGCCGGATTCAAAGCAGCTGCTCATCATTGCTATGGATGCGGGACTGAATGGTCACTTCTCTTGGACCGCCGGTCTCACTGGGAGCTAGCGCGTCACCGTCGTTGTTCCAGAAGCGCAATGCGCCTTGTCGGGTCTCATCGTTGACGGATAGCAAGAGATCTCCCTCAAATAGTGTGCGTGCTGTGCGAGGCTCCGAACGAGCATCTTGACGTTCTGCGCGAAGCATGAGGTTCCTGCCCCAACGATCCGGCATGCAGTCTTGAAAGGTGCGATGCATCGCATTATGCTCGGCCGGGAACGTTCCGGGGGAGAGGGGCATCTCTGGACAGAGGGATACTGCGTTTGAAGAGCGCATATAGGCCGTATCGTATGTGAAAGTTGCCGATTCGATGCCGCGCCTGATACTGGTGAATAATTTCCCGACGGTGACGTCTGTGCCGTTGATCTGCAGGGTGACGATTGCTTCCATGATGTGTTGCGCCTCCTGCTGTGCTATCGAATACGTTTCGGAGTGTCTTCGTCGGCGCGTAATTTGCCGATATCTGTGTTAAGAGGGTCCGTCGCTTGCTGTACGCCGTCCAGCAGTCCAAGCAGACGAGCAATGCGGAGGAAGTTCTCAAAGCTGCCATTACCCGTACGCAGCATTTTGGTGACCGTTGGCATGGATAATCCAGCCCGCTCGGCCAGCAAGGCTACGGGAATGCGCTGTTGTCTGCGCGCCAAATCGAGGTTGGCGGATATCTGACGCATCGCCCGACTGACCGGGATTGGTGTGCGTGTCGGCATATTGGCACCTCCTATCCCAAATTTAAACATAAATTTGTATGGACTAGCCTTATGCGGAGGTTACGCCAATATACGACAAGAACGAACCAACGTCAGCCCGGAATCTTTTCGACGATGGTGTTCAAGGTGTCGAAAGTCTCATCGATTTGGTCCACTACCTGCTTGCCCTGGTTGACCATTTCGGTGATCTGTTCCGTGCGGGGTTGCGGCAGCGCATAAATCGACGTCTTGACGCGCTTCAAGACCGCACCGGCGTCGGACAGGTCCTGCTTGATGGAAGCGATTTTGGGAATGGAAAGCGTGCCGTCGGAGAAGTTCATGCCGGACAGCAGCTCTTCGATATTGAAGTCCACCAGCGTGCCCTGCGCGGCACTGTCGATTTTGGGCAGGGCGTTGGTCGCGGCGTCGGCGGCCGCGCCCAGCATGCCGCGCACCGCCTTCACGTCCGAACCGTAATACGGCACGTATTCGGCGGCCTGCCATAGCATGCCCTGGGTTTCATCACGCGCCGCGACGATGTGCCTGCCCGCACTGTCCATCTGCTCAAGCGCCTGCTTGAAGTCGCCCTGCCCGACGGATTGCTGCGCCTCGGCCGCATATTCGCCCGCCTGCTGCGCCTCGCCGATCACCCGTTGCGCCGACTGCCAGAATAGCCAGCCGGAAACGCCCACCGTCAGCAGAATAGCGACCAGTATTGCAATAACAACAGTGCCGGTATGTTTGCGCTTAGCCATAAGACCAATGTACCTGCCACTCTGACCAGCGTCATTCGCGGATTAGCATCATGGCTTGGGCCTCATTCTGGCTCATCGGTATGTTATTGGCGATGCGTAGCGGTGGTTATGCAAGTGTCTTTTGATTAGTGCATTCGCTTTTCCGGAACGGGATTGCCGATTCTGCAGGAACCTATTCCGGTAGGTATGATTGTTTGCAATGAGGAGGTTGACATGACGGAACAAGAGATCCGTGCGATGAGAGTGGCGGAAGCCGTCCATTCTGCCCGTATGGAAGGCGGCGATGTCACATCCTCGTTTTTTGCAGACGTGCGCGACTATATCGAAGAACAAATAGACGCACACGAATTGGTTAATCGTACACGTCGCCGATACGGTCTGGAATCCGTATGATTGAACTGCCCGAAACCTTTGAACCCATATCTGATTTCCGGCACAAATGTACTGCGCAATCTTATCGGTGCCACAACCGTTACAGAACTTGAAGCGGCTGAAAACGATCTTGTATCTGCCAGAATGTTGGAATTCCAATCGAATCCTCCTGTCGCTCAAGGTACTTTGCGGCAACTGCAGCAGATCCATCGACAATTATTTCAGGATATATACGACTGGGCCGGTCAAATCAGAACAGTAGATATCGCGAAGGGAAGCAGCCAGGTCTTTCAGTCGCTTGCATTTTTTGATGTTGGCGTGCAATACGCCGAACGAATGCTTAAAGAAGATCACTTGTTGCAAGGTCTGGATCGCGAGACGTTTGTTGAACGTATCAGCGTGCATTATGACAATTTCAGTATCCTTCACCCTTCAGAGAGGGTAATGGTCGCGCACAAAGATTGTTTGGAACCTTGTTGTACGCGATGCAGGTTGGAGATTGAACTGGCATATGGTCTCCAAACAAGAAAACGATCGAGCGTCACAAATCGCTAAGGAAACTGCGGATGAATCGTCACTTGTAGCCATGTTCACGCGAATTGTGCTGGCCTTTTTTGGGAAGAAAGACCGGTGGCGGCAAGTGTGCGATGGGAGTCGGATGCATCGTCCTTGCGGATGATGCGCAGGTTCATTCCTTTGGCCGATGGATAGTTTCGGCAAATCGAGGGAGCATGGAGCAACCGTCATGCGATTGCCTGACATGATGTTACGTTTGCGGCCGCTGAAGGGTAAAATGGCGGCGACATTGCAACGCGCGGGTCTGGGCAAGGCATCCTGCCTTTGCCTTCAGGCCCGCCTTTCGTGAAGGGTGATTATGCCAGTTATATCGGCTACGAATCTCTCGATCGGGTACAAGGGTTCCCCAATCGTCAGCAACATTAACCTGCGGTTGAGCACGGGTAGGATCATCTGTCTGCTTGGGGCAAACGGCGCGGGCAAAACCACGTTGATGAAGACGCTACTCGGACGGATAAAGCCCGTGAGCGGAGAGGTCACGTACACAGGGACGAATATCAATGAGATGTCCGCGGCGATAGACCATCCCAGTTTCTTTCCTTACCTGAGTGGTAGAGAGAACGTCGAGGTGGTCTCCGCGTTCTGGGGTCTGGATGTGGACCCGGAGGCGGCGTTGGACGGTGTGGGCATCAATCGCGCGGTGTATGGGCGGAAGGCGAAGGACTACTCGACGGGCATGAAAGAGCGTCTGGAGCTGTGTCTCGCCCTTGTGCCGCATCCGAGGTTTCTGTTCCTCGATGAGCCGCAGAACGGATTGGATCCCGATGGCATAGCCTCCTTGTCCGAAACGCTTCGCGCCTATCGGGACAGGGGGAACTGCGTCGTCATCTCCACGCATCTGCTTCATGAGATTCAGGGAGTCCCGGATGAATGCATCGTGATTCGACATGGCCGGGCCGCGCAATTCACGGATCTGACCGGGGTAAACCTCGCGGACCTGTATCAGGGGAGGTAAAGGTGAGTGCCGTTTCTCCTGTTCGCGCGTTGGTCGCCTATTACTGGAACGTATGGTATTTTCTCGCCGCGGTGTTCGGAGCCGTGGCGTCCCTTCTGCTGGGTTCGTGGATTTCAGGCGCGGCGAACGGAACCCCGATAACCGGAGGGTATTGCGTCTATTTCACCGCCACCCAGCCGTTGATCTGTCTTTCGCTGCTCTTCGCATGCGATGCCAGGGTCGCGAAGGCGCACTACGGTGGCCTGCCGCGCCACGTGTATTCCGCGTGGACGCCATGCTCGCTCAGGGCCGTGTTCCGGGCCCTGATCCTGACCTCCGTGAACCTGATTGGCGTACTGTGCTTCGACGCCATCATGGTCCTGACGGGTACCAGAATTCACCCGCATCTGGCAGCTGTCCTGTGCTTCGTCGTGCTGCAGAGCCTTGCGACCTCCCTGATCTACTCGATCGTCGAGATCGCCGCCGATCCCAGAACCGCCGGAATCGTCTCGGCCATCCTTTGCTATGCATGGATTCTCTTGCCGGGCGACCTTCCCGACTATGCGACGCCCTACGTCGCGAACGCCCTACGGACCGTCGGACTGAACCTGAACGGCACCGTGATGTCGCCGGCGGAAGCGGCGAGTCGAGCGTCCGTCGGCCCCGTGATGGTCGTCGTCCCGATCGTGGTGCTTTTGGTCGCCTATGTGCTGTTGAGCCGGTTCCGTCGCGAAGGAGTGGAGAGGAAATGAAGTCCCTATTGCGTATTGAGCGTGTGGCGGTGATCCGCTGGTCGACGCTCGCCTTCATGGCCGTGCTGCTGTTTCCGTTGTTCTTTTTGCGTTACGGGAACACGGGTGCGGTGGTGCAGTCGGCGATGGTGATGGCGCTTCCCGTAACCGCGGCCGGTCTCGTTTTCTCCCATGCGCGGGTGCCCTGCTCGTACCGTTCCTTCAGCATCCACGACCGGCTCCTGCTTCGCTTCAGCGTGAAGTCGCTGTCGCTCGGCGTCGTGATCAACGTCTGCCTGACTTTGCTGTACGGGCTTGCCGTCGGGTTCGTCGTCAACGAAACGCTTTCGTCGCGTACCATTCTGATGCTTGCGTTCACCGCCGTCGTTCTTTCCCTGGCATGCTTCGTTCTGCGGCTCTGGGTCAGTCCTCTCGTCGCCTGGAACGTCGTCGCCTTCTTCATCGTCGCCGGACTTACGGTGAGTTCCGGCATGTTCGAGGACGCGCCGATGCTGTACGCCGTCATACCAACCACATGGGTGTTGAACGGGGTGAAATTCGCCGGTTACGTGATTCCGGTCGGCGTCGCCATCGCCGCGATAAGCGCATGTCTGCTGTTCAAGGCGGTGAAACGTGTCTGACCGAAGCCGTATACGGGTGCACTGTTTCGGATCGTAATCGTCCGGCAGCCAGCTTTCTCACCGTATTCCGTTGCGGGAGTGAGCCTGCCGCTTTCCGCTGATCCCGCCATACAGAGTCGACTCCGCACGTCGCGAGTCTTCGCCGAACACTATCATTGGTGGCGCAGAGGTTGTGTGGGAATGGCCGTGACAGGGGAGGGGTATTGGGCAATCTTCGGGCGCCGCGTTCGGCGCGTGGCCGTGTGATGGCGGCGGCCGGCATGGTGATGGTGGGGTCGTTGGGTATCCAGACGTCGTCGTCCCTGTCGGCGTCGTTGTTCGGCGCGTTGGGACCAATTCCGGTCAGTTCGATGCGCATGCTGGTCGCCGCAATCGTCATTCTCGCACTCACCCGCCCGAAACTGGCTGGCCGGTCGAAAGGCGAATGGCTGGGCATCGTGGTCTACGGGCTTGCGATGGCGGCGATGAACGTCTGCCTGTACTCGGCCATCGACCGCATTCCGATGGGCGTGGCCGTCACCCTGGAATTCCTCGGACCCTGCGTGGTCGCCCTGGCCGGTTCGCATCACTGGCGCGAGGGCCTGTGCGCGGTGGTCGCGCTGGTGGGTGTGGGCTTGATCTCGTTTACGCCGGGCGGCTACTTCAATCCGGCCGGCTACCTGTTCGCGCTGGGCTCGGCCGTGTGCTTCGGCCTGTACACGCTCTTCGCCGACCGGGTCGGCAAGGCGGGCACCGGGCTCGACGGGCTCGCCCTGTCGGTCACGGTTGCGGCGCTGGCCACTTCGCCGGTATCCATCACTCGCGCGCCGCATGTGTCGGCCGCCCAGTGGGGCGTCATCGCAGCCTCGGCGGTGCTGGGAGTTGCGATTCCCTACACGATGGACACGTTGTCCGGGCGTATCACGTCGGCGCGCGTGGTCGGCACGCTGTTCTCCATCGACCCCGCCATGAGCGTGATTATCGCCGCGCTGATATTGCGACAGACCATCACCGCGGTGGCCGTGATCGGCGTCATCGTCGTCTCCCTCGCGGGTGCCCTGCTGGTGTGGTCATCCGGCGGCGATGCCGTAAACGGATGATTCTTGTCATACGATTGCTTGACAGCATGTTGTGAATGCTTGAGCCCCGCTCATACCATTCAAATATAATGGTTTTTCGCATGATTCGTTAGCGTTGACGGATCCCCCAATAAGGAGGTAATCATGTCAGATCCTCGCGTTGAAGGCGGAAGATTGTCGGTCGCGCCCGAGGCCGTATATACGGGTGCTCTGGTGATGTTCTTCAGCAATCTCGCTATGCCGGACACCGATCCGCAGGGCAGGCCCATAGTGCTGTGGTTCAACGGTATCATCGCCGTCTGCGCCCTGATCTGGGGATTGGCGGAGACGATGCGCGTCCGTAAGGAATACCCGTGGCGGTGGGCGCGCACGCTGTTCTACGACGTCCTGATTCTCGTCGGGCTGCTCATCCGTAATTTCGATTGGACCCGGCTCGTCGTGCTGGTCGCACTGGTGCTATACGCGATTGTTACGGAGAAAACGGCGGCGGAACCGCGCCGGTCCTGACTGCAAGACGATGATGAACCGTCAGCGTCACAGGATTCTCGCGGTATGCGCACGGTGGTCGACATCGACACGGCCGCCGGCAGCGGGCGCATGATTATTTCACGTCGCAGACGGTGAAGGCGAAGCTGGTGAGGGTGCCGGTGGATTTGCCGTCGGCGAGGAGCTGATTGATGTCGGGCAGGTCCTTGTTGTCGCTGGTCTGGTTGAGGGCGTATTGGGTGCCGTCGGGCGCGGTGAAGCGCATGACGGGATCGCCTTTGCTGTTGTGCGTGCAGCTGACAGTGCCGTGGTCGACGGTGAGGGGCCATGTGTGGCCGAGTTGGTCGGCGCTGATGTCCTGTGGGTTGCTGGTCGCGGTGATTTTCTTGCTGCCGTCGGTAGGGTAGTTTTCGGGGTGTTCGATGCCGTCCATGCAGGCGGTCAGTCCCAGGGCCATGATGGCGGCGAGGCCGGTGGCGGTGATGGTTTGGATGGTGTGTGTCGTGTTGGTCATGCTGGTTTCCTTTGTCGTGTTCGGTGGTGGTCGGGGGTGCTTGTTCGTCTGCCGTCAATGCTGGTCGGGGTGTTCCTCGATGAGGACCATGTAGCCGTCCTCCAATGTGGGGTCCATGGGATGCGCGTCGGCGGGCGGGGTGTCGGTGATGACGCGGTAGCATACGCCGCGTGCGGTGGTGACGGCGTTGGCGACGATCATGCCGGCCGGTGGCGGGGTGTTGGATGGCTGGGTGAGCCAGACACGGCCCGTGGCGTGTTCGGTGAGGTGTTCGGTCGGCCCGTCGTAGCGGATGCGGCCTTGGCGCAGGACGAACACGTATGGGCAGGTCTGGGCGATGTCGTCGAGGATGTGGGTGGACAGGATCACGGTGCGGTCGCCGCCGAGGCCGGCGAGCAGCGTGCGGAAACGCATGCGTTCCTCGGGGTCGAGTCCGGCGGTGGGTTCGTCCACGATGATGAGCCGGGGATCCGCCATGAGGGCCTGGGCGATGCCGACGCGGCGGCGCATGCCTCCGGAGAAGCCGCCGATGCGCCGGTCGGCCACGTCTGTGAGCCCGACCCGTTCGATGAGCTCGTGCGCCTGGCGCATGCGCTTTCGCGTGTCGTCGATGCCTTTGAGGACGCCCACGTAGTCGAGGAATTCGAGCGGGGTGAGCTGCGGGTAGGGTTCGATGTCCTGCGGCAGGTAGCCGAGCGTGCGTTTGAGCGCGCGGCGGGTCCTCGTGTCCTTCAGGTCGTGGCCGTCCATGAGTACCTGGCCCGATGTGGGGCGGATGATGCCGGCGAGGATGCGCATGAGCGTGGTCTTGCCTGCGCCGTTCGGCCCGATCAGACCGACCATGCCGTGCGGCAGGTCGCAGGTCACGTCGTCCAGCGCGCGGGGCTTCCTCGGGAAGTCCTTGGTCAGGTGGTTGATGGAGATGAACATGACGTCTTCTTTCCGTGTGATGTTTTTTCGGTGGGGGTTCCGCCGGTGCCGTTCAGCGCGTTGTGCGCGGGCGTGCCGAGCACCATCCACCCAACGCCATGAGCAGCATGGCGACGGCGAGCTGCGCGATCAGGGATATGGCCGCGTTGGCGGGCGTGCCGGTGACCGCGAGGATGCCTCCCGTGGCCGGGTAGACGGGGCCGAACCCGAACCATCCGGCGCCGACGGCGTCGCCGATCACGTTGAGGATGGTGCCGTTGACGGTCGGCACGGGCAGCATCGGCGAGGAGAACACGAGCGCGAACCATGCGAGCACGCCGGTGATGCGCGCGACGATCATGGGCAGGATCGCGCCGAGCAGCGAGGACAGGCTCATCGCGGTCAGCACGGCCGGCCCGGTGATCGCGAGTCCGGCGGCCAATGCCTGTGGTATGGCCCGCCACGAGCCGTGCAGGGTCTGGATGACGCCGGCGCAGGCCAGCAGCAGGAGCGACGGGGTGATGAGAATCAGGAACGCGCCGAGCGTGCGTGCCGCTGTCAGCAGGGGCGCGGGTGTGGGTGTGGAGTCCTCCAGTTGGCCGATGCCGAGTCGGTCGTGGCGTGTGTGGAAGTCGGTGAACGCGGCCATGTAGGCGATCGGCATGAACATGGCCATCGTCTTGGCCATGAATGCCAGATCGCCCGCGCCGTGGTCGTGCGGGCCGGCAGGGGAGATCACGCCCAGCAGAAGCGCGAACAGGGCCAATGGGACGGCCGCGGCCCATAGGGAGCGTTGCCGCCACACGATGATCATGTGGACGCGGATCAATCGCGGGAAGCCGATGTGCATGTTCATATGCTCCTCCTCGCAAGCGTCACGTTGCGTTCCTCGTCGCCCAGCAGATGCCACGCGATCCCGACGGCGATCACGGCGACGGTGAGCGGGATGCCGCGTTGCGCGACCGGGTCGAGCACGTACGGATCCCACAGGAGGGCGAGGAACATCCATACCGCGACCACCGCCATGACCGTGGCCCGCGTGGACGCGGACCACGCGGCGGCCGCGAACCCGGCCGCCCCCACGACCAGCACCGCGCCGGTCGGCGCGATCAGGCTTATCCACCCCGTGTCCTGCGGCCACAGGCCCAGTACGTGCAACGGCGCGAACATGAGCACGGCGCCGGCAAGACCGGACACGGCCGCGAGTGCGAACCGCGTGGCCTGCACGCGCCTCCAACCCACGGGCGTGGACTCGCTCGCCTCGACCAGCGGGTCGCCGGTCAACGCGACCGCCACGCACACGCCCGCGCCGATCACCATCAGCTGGGCGAGCCAGTTCACCACCGTCAGCATCTGCGTGCGCGACCACACGCCGGATACCATGATGCCGGCGGCCGCCACCGCGATCCCGCAGGCCACGGGCATTGTCAGCAATCCCATGCCGATGCGTCTGGCCTGCGCGCGAATCATTCCCGCCATGCCGTCCCTCCTTGAAGTGCGAAGCTCGACGGCCGTTCCTTATCGTCCGTCACCTGATAGGTAGCGGACGGCAGCCGCATGGTTCACGCGACACGCCGAACGGCCGCCGGAGGCCCGTCGGCTTCAATCCGGTCAGACGGCCGCGGCCGCCATGCGCGCCTCGGACAATCGTCCGGAGAACGCCACCGCCGCCGCGCACGCCATCAGACCCGTGACGGCCAGCAGCGGCTGCCCGAATGGCCGGGTCATATCGATCCCGCCCGCGGCCGGCAGGCCCGTCAGCCCGAGCAGGTCCGTACGGATCACGGCGACCAGCAGCAGGCCGACGCCGAAACCGACGCCCGTGGAGAAACGGATCGCGAGCATCGCGCCCACGCCGGCGACCAGCAGCAGGGGCGACAGCCATCCGACCAGCAGCACGCCGAACGTCCCATACCCCTGCGCGCCCATCACGGCGGTCACCATCAGGCCGAACACGACGTCGCAGGCGAGTATGAACACCAGCCGGACCAGCGTGACCGCCCCCGTACCCAACGGGGTGGCCGACGAGATCATGTCCGCGCGGGAATCCCCGAACGCCATCGTCACGCTCAACAACACGCCGGCCAGCACCATCGAGCAGAACGCGCGGGACACGACCGTCGCACCCCAGCCGACCGCGAAGAACCGCGCCCCCAATCCGGCGAACGCCATCAACGCCAGCGTGGCCGGCACCACCTGCCACGGCACCACCCGCGACTGCCGGCCCAGCAGCAGCATGAACAACCGCAGGCTGCGCGCCCACGACCATGCCGGTCCGTCCAACGGGGAACGCGACGCGCGGATGCGCGCCATCACCGCCGCAGCGGGAGGCGCGTCTTCCGAACGGGATCGTTCCACGGCGTCCAATGCCGCAAGCAGACGCCCGTCGGGCGTCCCGCCCGTCAAGCGGTCGGTCGTTTCGTCGATATGATCGGTCATCGGGATTCACCGTTCCTTTCCATCCGCATCGTTTTGGCGGTCGAGTTGCGCGCGCAGCAGACGGCGCGCACGCGAGATACGGGATTTGACCGTGCCCTCCGGCACGTCCGACAAATCGGCGATCTGCCGGTACGACAGGCCGTGCAGCCACGCCAACGTGGCCGTCTCCACCAGTTCGACGGGCAGCCGGCGCAGCAACGCCGTCAGATCATCCACGCCCGCTTCGGACAGCACGGCCGTCTCCGGACTCGGGCCATCGTCACGCGGTTCGGGCGCATCGTCCAACGCGGTCACATTCGGGCGTACGCGCCGCACGCGCATGTAGATCTGCCGTTTCGCGATGCCCAGCAACCAGGACAGCACCTTCGCGTCACCGCGGAACGCCCTCGCCGACCGCCAGCAACCCAACCACACGTCGGCGCACACCTCCTCGGCCGTGCCGGCATCCGGCACGCGCACGCGCACGAACGCCCGCACCGCCGCAGCGTACCGCCCATACAGGGTCTCGAAGGCACGCTCGTCCCCGGAGGCGACCCGCGCGAGCAGATCCCCGTCACGCGTCGCCGCCCCACCGGGCGAGGTCATGTCATCCTGCGTATGCGGCTCCTTCCACAGCACATCGTAAACAAACGTTCATTGATGTATGTAGCTAGAAACAAACCGACGGTTCACGACACGAGCAACGACACGCCCGGAAGGCATATCGGATTAAGTTGTGTAGAAGAACAGAAACTCACAGAAGAAATCGTTGCGCGCGTGCATTACCGAGTCCCAAGCCTGGCTAGTTCTTGGCAGGAATGCTGACATCCAGCTGCCAGTGGGCTTGTCCGGCGCGGGTTTGGAAGGTGCCGCCGCGTGTTTCGATGATGGTCCGGTAGCGGTCGAGGCCGCTGCCCAGGCCGAGTCCCATGTCGGCGGGTGTGGTGGTGTCGCTGGCGGAGATATGAATGGCGTCCGTGTCGAAGGTGACGCAGATGGCGCACCAATTCGCCCGGATCTGTGTGTTTGGCGATGTTCGCGTACAGTTCCGCCAGCAGGCCCGACAGCAGTCGCATGGTCTCCGGCGTGAGCGGCCGGTGTGGTTCGGCGAGCAGGTTGTCGCCGGTGAATCCCGGGGCTTCGAGTCTGGACTCCTCCTCGTCGATCAGCGATTGCAGACCGGCACGCTGCGAGGCGATGCCGGCTTCTGCGGGCACGGGCCGGCTGCCGCACTCAAATCGCCGTCGGCTGGTTCAAAGCAGGATGTAAACCCGCTATTTGCCCAACAGTTCGTCATGGCTGCCGGTTCGCATGAACATGGCGGTACCATCATCGCGAATCCATAGAAGCAGCCAGTCGCCGGCATTGCCGATGTGGCATTCCAGTACGCCGTTTAAATCACCGGTAAGTGTGTGGGCGCGATGCCTACGCCTCAATACTTCCTTGGAGTCCGCCGTGTCCTCAAGAACCAGACGAATGACTTCTTTCAGCGGGCGTAAATCAGTGTGCTTGCGTTTGAGTTTCTTGATATCTCGCTGGAATGCCGCTGTGTAATCCGGTTTGAGCATTGATCAGATTCCCAACGAATCGAACATCTCATCGGCACTGTTGAAACGAGGTTTGCCGTCGGCGAGCCTGTTTTTCGCCTCGTCAAGGGCCTTCATGGTTTCAGGCGGCACGGTCGTATAGGAAAGGTTTAGAGGAATGCGCCTCTCCCGGACAATCTGCTTGTAGAAGGCGCGGGTGACCGAAGACAAGTCCAGACCGAGATCCTCGGCTATGTTTGCGGCTTTCTGCTTGGTGTCCGCATCCACGCGGACTGTGACGGATGCCATGCTCACATTAACCTCCAACATCATTACGTAAGACAATAGTATGTATTTGTATGCTAATAGTCAACATTCTGCGGTTGCGGCATCTCGACCATGGTACACATCCCGCAGGCGGATTGTTTACCGGATGCAATCGATGATCGGAATGCCGACCATCCAGCTGTCGGCGGGCTTGTCCAGAATGGCTTCTGGTTCATCGCAACGCCAGCGCGGGTTGCAGCCGTATGGCTTTGATGGCCGGGGCAAGAGAGCCGACAAGTGAGGTGACGATGGACGCACAGGCCGCAATCATCGCCGCCGTATATGGGTATGCGGGCGGTTCCAGCGGCGAGTCGGCGGGCATCATCCACGGAATTGCCCAGACCAGCACCGCGGAGATGAGCACCGCGGCGAAGGCGATGATGAGGCCGAGCAGCACGGACGAGCCGATGACCTGTATGGCTATGCTGGCTCTGGTCGCGCCCAGTGCGCGGCGGATGAGCAGCTCGTGCGAGCGTTGCTCGATGCTGGCCAATCCGATGTTGATCATGCCGACGGCGGATACCGACAACAGTAATATCGCGGTGACGGTGACGCCGAGTTGGAGAAAACCGATGACCTGCTCGTAATCATCGGCGTTGTCGGAACGGTTCCATGACGATATGCTGCCGGTCCCGACGTCGGACAACAGATCGTCCAACACGGTTTTGGCGTGTTGATCGTCCACGCCTTCATTGGGATGGACGAGGATGGTCAGCCCATCCGGTTCCCAGGCTTGCGGCCAGTAGCGTTGCAGTGTGGTCGCGTTGACGTAGATGGTGGGTGTGTCCGTCCCGTCGGCGATGACACCGTTCACCCGTGCCGGCACCTGTTGCGGATTTCCTGTCCGGGCGAGTGCCACGGTGCCATCATGCACGTATTGGCGGGCGCTTTCGTTGACTGCGGTTTCCAGCGTGGCGGGTTCGTCCGCTCCGGTCAGCCATGTGCCCTCGATGATGGGGGCGGGCATGATTCTTGTCCGTTCGGCGTCGGTGATGATGATGGTGACGCGGCGTATCTCCGTGTTGCCGTCACCGGACGACGCCCATATGGCGAGGTCGTTGAGGTGATATTGCGCCGATGCGATTCCCGGACGGAAATGTGCGAGGCGTTCCTGCAAAGCCGTGACGACTTGTATGTTCACCGATGATGGCACGTCGACGATGGCGCTATAGGTGGGTGACTTGCCTCCCAGTCGCGCGTTGACCGCTTCTAGATAGTCGCGTCCGAGCGTGCCGACGAGAACGCCGGCGATGAGGGCGATGATGCCGATGAACATCGACAGGGCGGTGAGGCTGGTACGCAACGGGTTGATGCGCAGATCCTTGGCGATCATGCGGATCACGACAGTCGCCCCCTGTCGATCGTCAGTCGGCGTTCGCATCGGGCGGCGAGCTGCGGGTCGTGCGTGACGAGGATGAGTGTGACCCCGAGTTCACGAACATGTCGGAACAGTATGCCGGCGACCATGTCGCCGGTTTCGGTGTCGAGCGCGCCGGTTGGCTCGTCGCAGATCAGCAGATCGGGATCGCCCACCAGCGCTCGGGCGATGGCCACGCGCTGCTGTTCGCCTCCCGACAGGCGCGACGGCATGCTGCACACCGTCCGGCTCCCGAGCCCGACGGTGTGCAGCATGCGCGAGGCTCGTCTTCTGATGACCCGCAGGGGGATGCCTCCCCGGTATTGCAATGGGAGTGCCACGTTCTCCCATGCGCTCAGATGCGGTATGAGGGAGTAGTTCTGGAACACGAAGCCGACATGCCGGCAGCGGAAGCGCGCCCGGTCGGCGTCGTTCCACGCGGCGCAGTCCCGCCCGTCATAGGAGAGCGTTCCGTCATAGTCGTTGTTGAGCAGCCCGACGATGGAGGCGAGACTGGTTTTGCCGGATCCTGATTTCCCGATGATGGCGGTGGACGTTCCCCTCTCGAACGATGCGCTGACATCGTCCACCGTCGTCAGGCGTTCGCCGTCGGGCAGCCGGACTTCGGCGCTCAGATGTTCCAACCGGATGAGTGTGCTCATGATTGCGCTCCCGGTGTGAGATTCGGAGCTGTCGCGGACACCATGTCACCTTCCTCGAGACCGTCGAGGATGATGATCGACGTGCCGTCCGATGCCCCCAACTTCACGTTCACGGTGGCGAACGAATCTCCGTCACGCCTGCTGACCTGGCCGGAGGCGAGCCTGCCGGCGACTGCGGTGACAGGCAGGATCAAGGCGTCCTCGACCGCCGTCGCGGTCAGTACCACGGTGGCGTTCTGCCCGGGACGCGCCTGCACGTCCTTTGGGAACAGGCATTGCAGTGTGCGAGTCGATTCCGTCCCATGCGCAGTCGTCGCCGATCCGGCCGTATCTTCCGCTGATGAGGGCGGAGTGGCGACGCCGTCATTCACTACCGCGGCACAGTCCGTGGGCCCCTGCGCGTCGGTGATCTGGAATCGGCCCGTCAACGGCTGGTCCGGGTCTATGGTCGCCAGCAGCGCGGTCGAGTCCACGCTGGCGCTCATGCCGCCATACCGTATCGAGAACAGCGGATAGTCCGCGGCCATGTCGTTGTCCTGCGCGACCGTTTCGATCACGCCGTCGACCGGAGCCGTGACCTGCTGATCGCCGACGGTACCCAACACGTCGCCCGCATGCACGTATGCTCCTTGATCAGTCGTGGAGTGGAACCAGCCTTTCGCCGGAGTCGTAAGCGAGAACACAGGAGCCACCTGCACGCCGGTGGAGGAAGAGGACAACGGCGTGATGCCGCCCCTACGCACCTCGACCGTGGATGCTGGCCGCTTCGCCGTGGAGGAGGCGTCGGACGATGGCGTCCGCGACGGCGAGCAAGCCGTCATCATCGCGCACATCGTCGTGGCCGTCACGCACGCCAACAGGCATTTGAACGGTGCGATCGCATTCATTTCGTCAGTCCGTTCTCATGCCGGTACCATGTGCAGTCCGTGGTGTAGAAGTCCCGCATGGTCGAATAGTCGCCGAGTTCGGATTTGCCGATCACATCGTTCTCGTATATGCCATCCTTGTCCTCGTAGTAGTTCTTGAACCAGTCGGTATCCAGCAGCTTGCGCAGCTGCTGGAGGGCGCCTCGGGCTGCTTCCGCGTTGGTCTGGCTGTTGTCGAGAATGTCGCGTTCCACCGAGCACTGCCAGTAGACATACGCCTGTCCTTCCCCACTTCCCTTGGCATACAGCGAGGACGCGGCCTGCGCCTTGGGTATATTCGCTGGAAACGCATCGCCGTTCATCAGTTCAAAGGGGAAATCCTCGACGGTCGCCTTGTATTCCTCGTTCGCCTGCTGCCAGGTCAGCATGCCGCCACTTCCCGAGGTGCCGCCGTTCGGAGTCGTCCCGCAACCGGACAGCAGCATCACTGCGGTCAGAATGGTGGCCCTGCGTCGTGTTCCCGATTTCATCATCATGCTCCTTCGGACGATTGCACAACTGTCGCCAACCATTAGCCCACAGACGGCGATCCGGGAGCAAAAGACTGTCATGCGCGCGCATGACAACGATACGTCGAGGAGCATGGGATGCGCATACGATGGGTGGCATGACAGACCTATCGGACTCGCATACCATCTCCATCGGGGTGCTGGACAACGATTCGCTCGCCCTCAACGCCATAGCCGTGATGACGAGCCGTCTCTCCCCGCGGTTCCACATCATCTGGAGCACCACGTCCCCGGCGATGGCATTGCAGCGCTGCATGACCCACGGCGCGCGACCCGACGTGTTGGTCGTCGACATGGCCTTGGGAGGCATCACCGGCGCGGACATATGCGCCAGAATCCGTCGGCGCACTCCGACGATCGGCTTGGTGTGCGTCACCTCCTATGACCTTGATCCATATCGGCAAGACGCGGTCGAGGCGGGCGCACAATGCCTGATAGCCAAAGATGACATCGTCAAAGAGCTCCCGCAGGCCATACGATGCGCGGCACAGGGCGAGCCCGTCCCCGGCACCGGATTCCCCACCGCACGGGAAGCCAATCGCAAACTCAACGAAGGACACGCGACCGAGGGCCGGCTGCCGGAAAACGACAAGCCATCGCTGTCCTCCAGGGAACGGGACGTACTGCGCCTCTACGCGCATGGATCATCCACCGACGAGATAGCCGCGCTCCTGAATGTCAGCAAGGGCAGCGTCTTCACCTACGTCAACAGGGCATGCCGCAAGCTCCATGCCGCCGACCGCAAGGAGGCCCTCGCCATATGCGCCCGATACGATCTGCTCTGAACCGTATACACCACCCAGCCATACTGGCCGCGGGGCTGGTCCTCGCAGTGGCGATCCCCGTAGAGATGGGCGTGTACTCATCCCAGAACCTGCTGTCATGGTCGACCATACGCATATCGCTGCTCGTCGCCGTCCTGTGCGCCATGCTCGGAGCGGCACCGGTATGGGCCGCCTGTCTGCTGTTCGCGGTCTCAGGATACGCGTTGCTGTGGCTGTTCTCGCCGTTGACGACCATCATGATCGCCGCACTGACCTCCATAGCGGTCCTCTCGTTCGTCAAACCCCGCCTTGGAGCCGCTTCCGCACTGGCGGCCCTCGCCGCCCTCGCCGCGAACAACATGCAGAACAACCTCACCTCGTCGAACATCGTAGGCATGATCATCATGTGCCTATGCCCATTGTCGCTGGGGTTCAGTCTCAACCTGCTGTTCGCCCAACGGCAGGCGACCGCGACACTCAGGCAACGACTCGACCGCGAACACACGGCGCGTCACCTGCACGACACCATCAGCAACGACCTCGCCTACATGATCCTGCGCATCGACCAGGCAAGCCGCAGTGATTGCCCCGCCGATCGGGAGCAATATCAGCGCCAACTCACCGATCTGCGCGCCATCGCCGAAACGGCGCTCGACCACACCCACCAGGTGATACGACAACTTGAACGCACCGACAAACCAGACGATCGCAGCCGCATCGTCAAAACAAATAACGACGACAAAACCGACAGGAAAATCGAACAGCAGCGTGAACGGCTTGACGGCATCATTCAATCGCAACGACGTCGCCTTGGCGGCCTCGGATTCCAAGGTGACGACATCCTCGGGACGTTCGACCATCCACTGGCGGACGACATCCTCGACCTTCTCGAAGGACTGCTCAACGAACTGTACGCGAACATCGCCAAGCACGCCGCCCCGCACGAATGGTACGCCGTCACGATCTCCTTCGACCGGCGGCACGTCATCATTTCGGCAAGCGACGTACTAAAGGACGAAGCGGTACGGCTCGGACTCGGCAGCGGCCTCAAGAGATACCGAACCGTTATCGAATCCATGTCCGGGACGTTCGACATCACCGATGATTCCGACAACTGGAACGCGAACATCACCATTCCATTGTCTGTAACACGCCGGTAAAGGGAATGACGGCCTCCAGCTGCCAGTGGGCTTGTTCGGTGTCCGGCTGGCTTGCGCTGGTGTGTGTTCTTCGAGCGAGTCGATGACCTCGTGCGTGTGGCCCATGGCCCGGCTGGCGGCGTCGCGCAATTCGTCGAGCTGTTGCTGGTATTCGTGTTCGTCGGCGGGCATGCCGTCGGTCCCGGCGTGACCATCGGGACATCCAGCATGAGGATTACGCCCGTGACAAGCGCCGGCCACAGGAACCGGTCCGGGCGGAACATGCCGCCGACCAGGCCGGCAAGCACAGCCAGAGCCAACATGATATCGCGCACGGTCGCGGTGCCGGGGACCCGTGCCGCCATCGAGAACACGTACTCCGCGAGCACCGCCACGGACAATACGGCGCAGGACGCCGCGATCACCGGATGCCCGGCATGCCGCAGGCCAAGCCGGTCGGAAAGCCGGGGCAGAGCAGATCGTATCTGGCGCATGCGTCCAGCACCTCCTTGCGGCTGGCGACTCCCAGCTTGTCGGCCACGCGGTGCACGTACGTGAACACGCTGCCCGTCCCGCCGCTCCTGCGACGGATGCGCCGGCACACGTCAGCGCCCGTGTTTTTTTCCCCCCAACGCCATATCCAGCACCAGCGCATCCGGCCTGGTATGCGGGTTATGGCAATGCTCGATCGCCACCGCGGGCGAACCCGTGCCCCCGCATGACATAAAAGTCCTTGGAAACGGCCGAGATCATCGCGCACATCGCATCCAGGGCGAACGGATCATTGTCCAATACGGGCGATACGGATCGACCGCACCGCAGCCCCGGTCATGTTATCATGTCCCATGCCGCTCATCGTGGCCACGGTCGCAGCCGGACGAAACCTGCTGTCATGCGATTACTTGACACGATGTTGCGCTTTTGGCCATGCGCAGGTTGAATGGGATTGCGCCACGAAAGGATATGCCATGAACGATCTGCTGATTATCGACATGCTGCCCACGTACGGGCTGCTGTTCTACCTGCTGATCTCGGTATTCGTCTTCGTGGGATGCCGTGGTCTGCGCCGGAGGACCTCGGATCGTGGCCTGCTGCGTTTTGCCGTAGGCGCGTTCTTGGTTGTTCCCGCGCTCGGCGCCGTGTTCGCTGCGCTGGTGTATATCATGGCAGCGCCTTTGGCGCAGCCGGATATGGTCGACTTCTACCGCACGTACCGGCCAGGAGCTCTGATCTTCCTGCTGGGATTGTTCATCATACAATTTGTCTTCGGCGTCGCTGCCGTGTATCGGGGAAAGTAACCTGGTATATCCTGCGATAAACGCATTGGCAGACACTTGCTGCCTATCTGTAAACACACCCTCGATAAGGCTTGCGGCCGTTGGCCGAGCACAGTAGTAGTGTGGTCTGCTGTGTCAACAGGAGGAGTGTGACCAATGCGGCTGATTGAGACATGGCTGGCGGACCAGGAACGCGCGTTTGACTTGTTCGCGAAATTCCCGGCGGAGGAGACGGGATTCGAGAACCCAGCGGCCGGCATGAATCGTGAACGGTTCGCCGCATATGTGCGAGGGTTGCGTGATGAGTCGCTTGGCGTCGGCCTGCCGGACGGCTGGGTGCCAGCCACCAAATACATTCTCGTCAACGATGAGGGCGACTATGTGGGCATCTTCAACCTGCGTCACCGGCTCACCGACTTCCTGCGCAACGGTCCGGGCCACATCGGCTACGGTGTCGCCCGCGAATACCGCGGCCACGGCTACGCGACCGCCGGGCTCAAGCTCACGCTTGCCAAGGCCCGCGAGCTCGGCATCAAGGAGGCTTACCTGAGTGTCCACAAAACCAATCCGGCAAGTCTTGCGGTGCAGCAGCATTGCGGCGCACGTATCGACCATGAGGACAAGACGGAATACTACACACGCATCGCCACCTGCACGGAGAGCGATGGCCTCTATGCGCGAGGCGATTGACGGCGCCTCTCGCGTATAAATGGCCGATTATCAATCGGTTTTAATCGATTTCGCCTCGGTCGATAAAGTCGCCGTCGAGGAACCAATAATCGTGCGGATTTCCGCGTAGCGCCGTGAACGGCGTCAGTTCCATGCCCTGCGCCGCGGCTTTGCTCAGCAGATAGGCGCGGATAATCCACGGATACTCCAGCACGCCCGACTTGAGGGTGATGATTTGCTCCACTCTGCTGCCGCTGACGCAAAATCCTTGCCGATCCGTTCGGCGGGCAAACCCAGCCGGCTCATGGTCTCCTGAAATTCACGGATAGTCGCCGCGCGCTGCTCACTGTTCAAAGACATGGCTTCATAAATGTTGCATTGGCGCCGTAATCATCCATAGTTAAGGCACCACGCAACATACGATTCGCTTACCCACGCAGCCATCCGACGATGGTTGGGATAGATTGTTCGGCGAAGCGGTCTATGGCGTCGGCGGTGACGTAGGCGTGGGCGGTGAGGCGCAGGTACAGTTCGCCGTCGAACTGGGTGACCGCGACTTCGGCGTGCAGTTCGTTGAGGATTCGGTCACGGAATACCGGGCATAGGGCGTCCAGTTCCTGCGGCGTGCGGTTTCCGTGGGGCAGCTTCACCAGGCGCATGGCGGGGGAGGGAATGCGCACTGGCGACGCAGTCCTCGCCGCCGACCTCGCTGGCCGCCTCGGATACCCGACGCTCCGCGTAATCGGCAAGATCGGACATGTACCGGCGCACGACATCCCAGCCCCACAGTCGCTCGATCTCGCGCAAGGACTCGGGCGCGGCGATCGGACCGCATAAATCCTGGGTGCCTTGCTCGTCGAATCGCTCCGGGAACGGGTCGGCGAAACCCCACGAGTCGATCAGCGGCCACAAATCCTGACCATCCTGACCGCCTTCGGGCGGAACCACCAGCAATGCCGTGCCACGCGGCGCACACGGGAACTTATGAAAATTGCCGACCCACCAATCGGACTGCAGTCCGCCGACCGGATCGGCCAGTTGGGCGGGAGCGTGCGCGCCATCAACCAAAATGCGGATGCCGCGGCGATGGGCTTCGGCGGCGATGCGCTGGGCCGGAAACAGCATAGCGGTGGCGGAAGTAATCTGGTCCAACACGATGAACGACGTACGCTCGCTCATCTGCGCGGTCACGGCGCCGACCACGCCATTCTCGTCGGCGTCAATGGTAACTGGTGCATCTCCCTCATCCATGCGAATGATACGAATCGCCTTTCATCCCAATGATTTCGCTCTCGTGGCCGATACCCGCATGCCGTCATGTTCCGTACCTTGGAATCAGAAGTCGAGAGTCATGGTCCGAAACCGGACGGAGCGGGCCGAAGCAGGGAACATTGAAGATGGGATTTCTTAAGAACTTTTCCGAACCGTTTGCGTTCGCGATGGCGCTGTGGCCGTTTGTGTCCATGCTGCTGACCGTGCCGGTGCTGGCGCTGCTGTATCACCGCGACAATCGCATCCGACTGTCGTCGGCCATAGTGGCGTATGGCACGGTGCTGTACCTGCTCGGCCTGCTGTGCTTCACACTGTATCCGATGCCGGCCGATGCGGCGGCCTATTGCGCCGCGCACCATCTGACGCCACAGCTCAACCCACTGCAGTTCATCGGCGACATCCGTACCGATGGTCTCACCGCCGTACTGCAAATCGCGTTTAATATCGTGTTCTTCCTGCCGTTGGGCTTCATCATGGGCCGCATATGGCGCTGGCCGCTGCTGGTTACCGCAGTACTGTCGTTCGCCACGTCGCTGTCTCTGGAGACGATGCAGCTGACCGGCCTCATGGGCGTGTTCCCGTGCGCCTACCGTCTGTTCGACGTGGACGATCTCCTGTGGAACACGACCGGCGCGCTGATCGGATTCGCGCTGGCCATGCTTTCGCTGCGCCTGATTCCGGCGCGGGTCGCCGATATGACGCCGAC